>JGI24723J26617_10000324_pt1 | contig 47884 bp, 40 predicted proteins | sample Cruoilmetagenom6_FD_26617 | JGI IMG/M metagenome (IMG submission 26617) | reverse complement strand
AAAGAGAAACCAGGCCACACAAGAGGGACGGGCCTGGTTTCAAATCCCCAAACAATCTTACACAATCGCGAATGTAAGGTTGAAGGGAATATCAGATATATATAGGAACTTATTTCGGCATTAAAACAGTGTCGATCACATGAATTACACCATTTGATTGCATCACGTCATAAGTTGGAACGTTCGCTGTGTTGCCCTTTTCATCTTTGATGATCAGGTTGGCAGGGCCGTTTGCTATCACCCATAATTTGCCACCAGCAACAGTTTTCAACTCGGTTTTACCATTTCCTTTTTTAACCCACTTCCAAAGTGTGGCCTTATCAAGACGGCCAGCAACAACGTGATAGGTCAAGATACCCTTAAGAGTGCCAAGGTTTTCATTTTTCAGCAATGTCGGCACTGTGTTTTTTGGTAGTTTTCCAAAGGCACTGTTCGTCGGGGCAAAAACGGTAAAAGGTCCTTTGCCCTGTAGCGTGTCAACAAGACCAGCAGCTTTAACAGCGGCAACAAGTGTTGTGTGATCTTTTGAGTTCACAGCATTTTGAACGATATTTTTAGTAGGAAGCATCGCTTCCCCGCCAACTTTAATAGAGCCATGCCCCATAGATTTGTGGTGCGCAGAAAAAGCCGCTTGAGAGCCAAGCGCTACAATCCCAGCAATGGCAGCTGAAAGTGTAAATGTCTTTAATAGTGAGGAAAGTGATTTCATTTTTAACTCCTGATCAAAATTCGTGCGCCAAATATGCGCCGCTTAAGAAGCGCAGTTTTTGCGCTCAGGAGTAGGTACGAAAGAAGATGTCAGAAAGTTTCAAAAAAGGTAAAAAGATTTTTTTAAAAAATGTTTTTTAATAAGCTAAGGCTACAGAAAGCGCCAACTATTGAGTGATTAATTGACCTGAAAAAACAATAGGTCCAGTGGCTTTGCCAGTAGGAGAGCCGCCTTCAGGTTCAAGAGTGATAGCAAATGTGAGTGATTGGTTGTCTGTGCCAGTATTGTCAAAGTTCGAGTAGCTAACTTGCTGCATAGCATTTCTTCCAACAACATTTAGAGATTTAGCAGCCTTGTCAGGTTCAATCACCCAAAGCTCGTAGTCTTTGCCGGTAGGTGCTTTGTTTGCAAGCCGTTGAATTTCAAGTTTTTTTGTGCCCACATCAACTCTGATAACAAAGCCAGTTGTAGATCCTGATGGATTAAGAACCGCAATGAAAAGCCCCTCAGCCACAGGCTTTGGTAAAAACGGTAGGTAAACACCCATCGCCTGCAGTCCAATAAAACTCGCAGCGAGTGCTATGGCACCAACAAAAGCAGCCCGCCAGCGATTGCGACTAGTAACAAGCTTAGCCACGTTATCTGGGATCTTGCCTGCCTGAGTGCTAGCACCTGTACTAGCATCTGCATTTGTCTCTGCAAATTGTGTAATGGGATTATTAACAGGTTGATCTTCAAGGCGATCAGCAATTTTATGCCAAATCCCAAGGGGAGCAGCAACAGGATCTTGCGTTTCAGACAGAGGACTTAAGCGTTTTTCCCATTCATGAACAAGGCGAGCAAAGTTAGCATCAGTTTTTAAACGCTCGTTAGCAGCCCGCCGTTCTTCATGAGAGAGCGTTCCTAAAACATATTCTCCAGCGATGTCGTCGAGTGTTTCTTTTTCCATTTTATCGCTCTAAACAGTTTTTCAATTCAATTAGTGCACGGCGTAACCAAGTCTTGATAGTGTTCACAGGAACAGAATAATGAGTTGCTAATTCCTCGCGGGAATACCCATGAATATAAGCAAGTGAAACACTTTCTCGCGCCTGTGTCGTTGCCTCATCTAAGCAGTTTTGCAGAGATATTCGGTCAGTAGTATCGATTGTCTTGGAGCTAATTTCTAATAAAGCTGTATGAATATACCCATCATCATTTTCATTAAACTCTAGAGTTTGTGATTTTGCTTCCATACCACGTAGGGTATCAAAAGTTTTATTTCTAGCGATCGTGATCATCCAGCTTAAAGGGCGTCCAAGAGACGAATTATATGTATTAGCCTTGTTCCATATAATCAAATAAACCTCCTGCAAGATCTCTTCAGCAAGATCCTGTCTTTTTACAATACGTAAAATCACTCCAAAAAGTTTCGCAGAACTACTGTCATATAATAGGCGAAAAGCATCTCGCTCTCCAGAAGCGGTCTCCTGCAGCAGCCTTAATAACGGGTCATTTGATGGTGATGAGCTTATTAGGTCTGTCATTAATGGGCCAACATGAGGTCCGTAAATTCCTAAGTTATGTATTAATTCTTGAGGTCAACCATAAAAGCTGAACGCTCTTAGCGCAATAAGTTTTAAAAAAATGGGTTCTAAATTGAACCAAATGGGGAGCTCATTCGACAGATAGGCATCAGTAACATAATACAGTTCAGGAGCCTCTTATGCATATTTTACTCGCCATCTTATCAACGCTTAGTCTGGTCGCATTTCTTATTATAAGAGCTAGTTATACGGTTGAGGCCCTGAAAAATCTCTCTGGGGAAGCAACTGGCATAAGGGGTGCTTTTCGGCGGTTCTTTTTTAAAAGAAAAGCAANTGTCCATCCACTCGCCCTTATCGAAGACCCAAGAGAAGCGGTTTTAGCACTAATGGTTGCCATCATGAAAGATAAAGGGGACTTAACGGCTGACCAAATCGCAGATCTAGAATATTGGGCAGAGCACCGCCTCAATTATGAAAACCCAGCAGATATGGTGAAATTNGCCAGATGGCATGTGCGCGATCAGGTTGAATCAGGTGCGGTTCTCTATCGTTTATCAAAAGGGTTAACCAGNCAATGCAGCGGAGAGCAACGAGCTGACATCATAGATTTGGTTGAAAACGCAGCAAGAGGAAGAGGGCAAACAATGAAAGATAGTGCTGAGTTAACCGAATTACAGGCTCATACAGTCCAGCAGTTAAAATATCGCTTTGGTGATGTACGTCAGGAAACTTACCTGCAATAAATCAATAAAGAGAAACTTAAGTACCACCATGCAAAGGCAGATAAGAAGTTAAGCTTTGCACGGTGGTTTTTTAAGCAAGCCGTGGTTTTTCTAAGCAAGCTAAGTCGCTAGCCCCTAATTTTTGCAAACTTTAGCAGTTGTTTTGCATGTCCAACCTAGTGGAGTAAGTGTGCAGTCATCTTTTGGTTTCGAAAATTTATCATTTTGAACCGGGAAATTTCCAGTCGATAAAAGTAAGATGCTGTGAGCTTGAGATTTAGCCAATGCTTCAGTTATGCCCCATCCTTCAACAGAAGCCACTTTGCAGTTTTTAGCCGCAAACACTGAGGTGCTGAAAGGTGCTAATAATGCTGTAGCTACAGTCAAAATTGCGATTTTTTTCATTTTCATAAGTCCAAACTCCCTAATAATATAATGTTGAATTTTATGGTTAATTTTTTCTCTTAATCAAGAAAAATGAGACAATTGAATTTCACTAAAATTTCGCCTGTTGCTGAAATGGCGTAAATAGGCCGCCAAACTTAATCGATGGTTTAAGGGGAGGGCTTAGTAAGCCGCTTAACTGTAAGGTGTAACTAGAGTGAAATAATGAGGCGGAAAACAAAAAATAACTTGACGAATGCCTTGAGAATTGGTTTGAACAGTATCTTGATTTTGATATAGTTATTATGCCTAAAAATTTATGCCGCCTTAGCTCAGTTGGTTAGAGCGCTTGATTGTGGATCAAGAGGTCCCCCGTTCGATTCGGGGAGGTGGTACCATTTTAGCTATATTATCTTTCATTTACTCCCCCCCCCTATCAAACGTCATATCTGGACCGCTTTTATGTAAATATAAAAGGCAGTAAGTGGTTGCCTAAATTTAACTATAAAAAACATAAAATATGGGATATATTTTGTGCTTAGGCGTGCCAACCCTAAGGGCCTGTGAAGAGGCCCAACTAGCATATTGTAATTTCTTATGAGTTCTGAGATGACATCATCAATAATATGGTTCTTAGCTCAGTTAAAACCAAATGGTTTTGACCGCGCCTGTGTCAATCTCGAGCGGCAGAACTTTAAAATATTCATGCCAGTCCGTGAAATGCTCATAAGGCGTGGGAGATCGAGCCAAAAAAGCAAGCAACCATTATTTCCTGGTTATATATTTGTTGGAACAGATCCTGAAAACCCTAATTGGAACAGTATAAATAATACGCTAGGCATATCCCGTTTGGTTAGTTTTGGTAAGAATGAGCCTGCTTCCTTGCCAGAGCAGTTAATAAATGGGCTGATGGCGCGATGCGGCGAGGATTTCAGTTTGCTTCCACCGGAAAATTTAAGAGTTGGTGATACGGTTAGGGCGGTGTCAGGCCCTTTTGCTGAGTATATCGCAACAATAGAAACCATATCAAACGAAACAAGATTGAGCATTTTGTTTGATGTGTTGGGGCAAAAAAAACGTGCGATAATACATACATCAGACATTGAGAAAATAGAAAAATAACCAACCTCTCAACAGTAGTAATTTAACTACAAAAGAACAAATAAAACTTTTGACTCGCGCAAATTGGGGCTTTATGTTCAACTTTGAACAAAGANATGAAATGCCCTATTTTTATAGTGCCCATCAATGTNCACANACTAAAATTTTCCTCCAGCAAAGAAACNCAAGTCTTTGGTGGTGCGGTAGCCATTCTAAAACAATCATATCGGACATTTATCGCTAAATCATGACTGCTCCGAAAGTAAATACTAAAGAAGACACCAGGTTTCGTGTTCTAAGATTATTGGATGAAAACCCGGATCTAACTCAAAGAGAGATTGCCGATAAACTCGGTATTAGTCTTGGCGGTGTGAATTATTGCCTGAGAGCCTTAATCGATAAGGGGCTGGTAAAAATTCAAAATTTTCANGGCAGTGATAATAAGCTTGGATATGCCTATTTTNTAACTCCAACAGGTATTTATGAAAAATCAGTCTTAGCTGCTGGTTTCTTGAAGCGCAAGATGGGCGAATATGAAGCGCTAAAAGAAGAAATAGAAGCGCTCGAAAAAGAAGTGAAGGAAAGCGTAGAGTCAGAAACTCTTCAATCCCAAAAAAAGTAAGGAATATGTGTGGTTTATTTTTTTTGGAAAAAATAAATATAGCTAAAATCGAATTACTGAAATTTTGTAGACGATTTTAAGATGGTTCGCCCTTTTGATGGTATATGTTCTTGATAAGATGTAAGCACACGATCACACCTGTCATACTTTCTGGGGGCTCAGGAACACGTCTCTGGCCATTATCTCGCAAAAGTCTTCCCAAGCAATTCGTGCCAATAATTGGTGAGAAGAGTCTTTATCAGCTCACTCTAGAACGGTGTTCTCGGTTTGGTGGTGATGTGATGACGTTAGCTTCTACTGATCATAAGTTTTTGGTTACAGAGGCAATGGAAAAGGCTAGTGCAAGTGGTTGTGTTATCCTTGAGCCAGTTGGGCGCAATACGGCAGCGGCTATGGCCTTGGCCGCACTGCACAATATTGAAAAAGGGGGAGGCGATGACTTGTTGTTGTTTTGCCCTGCAGATCATTATGTGCCTGATGCTGAAGGGTTTGTTGAGACTGTCAGGCTTGGAGCTGAGGCTGCAAAGTCAGGTGCAATTGTGATTTACGGTGTGGTCCCGAGTTTCCCAAGCACGGCCTATGGGTATATTAAAGGTGGGGCGCAGCGAGCTGATGGAGGTATAGAGGTCGTTAAGTTCATTAAAAAACCGCAAGAGCAAGTAGCGCAAGCTTTGTTGTTGGAGGGCGGCGTGTTGTGGAATGCGGGTGTTTTTCTGGCGACTTCAAATGTAATAATAGCAGCTTTAGAAAAGCATGCTGTTGGCGTGCTAAATGCTTGCAAGGCAGCGATGGCGCAACCAAGGCAGTTAGAAGACGATGATGGTAAAATCATGATTGAGCCGGGGGGGCGAGGATTTTAAATCTTGTCCATCCATCAGCATAGATTATGCTGTAATGGAAGCTCATGAAAATAAAGTTGTGGTTCCCTTTAATGGTCAATGGAGTGATGTTGGTAGCTGGAATGCCGTTGCGGATCTAAGTGAGTCAGATGTAGATGGGAACTGTATCGATGGTCAGGGAGTGGCGCAAAGTACTTCGAATACATATATACGTGCCCCTCATCGTCCTGTCGTTGCTTTGGGAGTGAGTGATCTTTTGATTGTAGATACTCCGGACGCGGTTCTGGTGGCAGAAAAAGAGGCCGCTGAGCAAGTGAGAGATGCGGTCGCTGAGCTTGAAAGTCGAGGGTTTTTGCAAGCTCTCATTCATAGGAAAGTCACACGTTCATGGGGGTGGTATAATTGTATAGATATTGGTCATAGATTCCAAGTGAAACGTATTCGTGTAAAGCCGGGTGCTTCGCTGAGCTTGCAAAAACATCATCACAGAGCCGAGCATTGGGTCGTTGTGCAGGGAGAAGCTGAAGTAACGTGTGGTGAAAAGGTTTTCTCACTCCTAGAAAATCAATCAACATATATTCCAGTGGGGGTAGTCCATAAATTGAAAAATCCAGGAAAAGTTGAACTTGAAATGATTGAGGTGCAGACGGGAAGTTATTTCGGTGAAGATGACATCGTACGTCTAGAAGAGGCATGTCGGTGTGACAGTTCTGAGAAAAGTGAATAGAAGTGAAGCAGATTATGGGCCCGATTTTTCATTTCTACAGGTAATGTTCTAAAGACTTAATTTGAGTGGTTCTGTATTTACCTGAGGGAATTAAAGTCGTTCAGTGAAAAAAGATTTTTGAAAAATTAATTGCATGATTATAAGTCTCACTTATATGTTTCGCTTAGTATGTGAGAGTTAAGGTTTAAGGACTAAAATGAAAATTGCTGTTATAGGAATTGGTTATGTTGGGTTGTCAAATGCTATTCTTTTAGCTCAAAACAATGAAGTTTTTGCAGTCGATTTGGTATCTGAAAAAGTTGATATGATTAATAATCGAAAGTCTCCCATCGTTGATGCGGAAGCAGAAGATTTTTTGAAAAACAAAGAATTAAATTTAACTGCCACAACCAATATGAAGAACGCCATTGAGGGGGCAAGCTATGTGCTTATCGCTACGCCAACAGATTATGACCCTCAAACCAATCACTTTAATACTCAGTCCATTGAAACGGTAATTAAAACTGTAAACTCCATTAATCCTGATTGTACAATGGTAATTAAATCAACAGTCCCTGTTGGTTACACGCAAAAAATCAAAGTCGATTTGAAATGTTCAAACGTCATGTTTTCTCCAGAATTCTTAAGGGAAGGAAAGGCGCTTTATGACAATTTATACCCTTCAAGAATTATCGTTGGAGAAAAGTCAAAAGCAGCTGAAGGCTTTGCTACGCTCTTGCAAGAAAGCGCAATAAAAGAAAATATACCAGTCCTGTTTACTGATGAGACCGAAGCTGAGGCAATTAAGCTATTTTCCAATACATATTTAGCAATGCGAGTAGCGTATTTTAATGAATTAGATACATACGCATCAACTCACAATTTGGACACTCAGCAAATTATTGTTGGCGTCTGTCATGACCCTCGTATTGGCGATCATTATAATAATCCGTCCTTTGGCTATGGGGGGTATTGTCTACCAAAAGATACGAAGCAACTCTTAGCTAATTATCGGGATGTACCGCAAAATTTAATCAATGCAATTGTTCAAGCCAACAGCACAAGAAAAGATTTTATTGCGGACGAAATTATCAGGCAACAGCCAAAAGTAGTTGGTGTTTACCGACTAATTATGAAAGAAGGATCGGATAATTTTCGAGCATCCAGCATTCAGGGAATAATGAAAAGAATAAAAGCTAAAGGGATTGAAGTCATTGTTTATGAGCCAGAGATAAATGAAAGTCATTTCTTCGGGTCAAGAGTTACAACAGATCTAGAGAGTTTTAAAAATGAATCCGAAATAATAATTTCCAATAGGCGCTCAAAAGACTTATCTGATGTGAGTGGTAAAATTTTCACACGAGATCTATTTGGCAATAATTAAAATAAGTTTCTAAAGTTTTTTGGAATGAAAGTATGAAAATATTAGTTACGGGTGCGGCAGGCTTTATAGGGTCAGCGCTATGTGTAAAATTACTTGAGCGTGGAGATGAAGTTATCGGACTAGATAACCATAATGACTATTATGATCCATCTTTAAAAGAAGCAAGATTAGCACGTCATTTGGACCATCCTTCTTATAAACATTTACGCGTTGATTTAGCAGATAGAGAAGCCATTGAGGAAACTTTTAAGAATAATAAACCGACCCATGTTGTAAATCTAGCAGCTCAAGCCGGTGTCCGCTATTCGATCGAAAATCCACTTGCTTACATTGATAGTAATATTGTTGGTTTTGCGCATATACTTGAAGGGTGCCGAAACTATGACGTTAACCATTTAGTCTATGCTAGCAGCTCAAGTGTTTATGGTGCGAATAAAAACATGCCATTTTCAACGGCTCACAATGTTGACCATCCCTTGAGTGTTTATGCCGCGAGTAAAAAATCCAACGAATTAATGGCTCATACCTACAGTCATCTGTATCAAGTTCCAACAACGGGGCTTAGGTTCTTTACTGTTTACGGACCATGGGGGCGGCCGGATATGGCTTTGTTTAAGTTTACAAAATCAATATTAGAAGGAAAGTCCATTCCAGTTTTCAATTATGGGAAACATAGACGCGATTTTACCTATATTGATGATATTGTTGAAGGTATTGAAAGGGTATTGGATCAACCGGCAAAACCGAACCTGGATTGGAACGGAGAACTCCCAAATCCAAGTACAAGCGCCGCCCCATGGAAAATTTACAATATAGGGAACAACAAGCCAGTTGAGCTGATGTGTTATATTGAAGCGCTTGAGGCAGCAACAGGTATGGAGGCGCAAAAAGAGCTTCTCCCAATGCAACCTGGAGATTTACCAGATACATATGCTGAGATGGATGATTTTGTAAGTGCCTTTCAATACAAACCGTCCATTTCTATTAATGAAGGCGTAAGTGAGTTTGTCTCTTGGTACAGAAATTTTTTTAAAGTTTGAGCTTAGTTGAATGATTGAAACCTATTCTAAAATTCTTGATTTTCTTGACGTACGTGAAAGATGGAACGCCCTGATTCTATTTGGAATGATGATTACCGTCGGGCTTCTTAATCTAGTTGGCGTCGCATCGATCATGCCATTTATTGCTATGGCATCAAATCCTGATATCTTAAAAAAGAATACCATTTTTACTTACGTATATAATTATTTCGGTTTTGCGAGTGATAATAATTTTTTGATATTTTTAGGAGTAATTTTTTTCTTTCTAATATTTAGTAGTTTGATGATGGGCCTATTAACACAATATTATCTCGCCAGGTTTGTACATGGCCGGAAATATAGTTTTAGTAGTCGGTTGTTGAGCAGTTATCTCTCCAGGCCCTATAGCTTTTTCCTAAATAGACATAGTGCAGACTTAAGTAAATCTGTTCTATCGGAAATGGAGCAAGTTGTAGGAAGTGCGTTAATGCCTGCAGTTCAACTCATATCTAGCTTAATTCTCTCGTTGTTTTTAATTGGTTTGCTCATTGTGGTGAACCCATTAATAGCATTAAGTGTGGCTTTGGTTTTATTGATTGCATACGCAACGATTTATCTTTTTCTAAGGGGAGTTTTACGTAGATTAGGAACTAATCGTTTTCTAGCGAACAAAGAGCGGTTTCAAATTGTTCAAGAAGGTTTAGGCGGGATTAAGGAAGTTAAAATTATCGGCCTGGAAGAAACAATTCTTGAACGCTATAAAACACCAGCACTCAGATTAGCAAAAACATTTTCAAAAATCCAAATTCTAGGCCAGTTTCCTCGTTTCGCGTTAGAAACAATTGTATTAGGTGGCATGGTTATGTTAATTCTGATTTTGTTAATATTACAAAAGCAAAACCTCATAGATATATTGCCTCTTCTTGGAGTGTACGCTTTAACGGCTTCAAGATTAATGCCAGCACTGCAAAATGTTTATGGGTCTTTAGCAAAAATGCGCACAGGCAAACCAGCTCTGGATTTAATTCACGCTGATTTAATCGGAGGGCAAATTCATCATAAGGGTGATGTTTTATTGTCCCAGCCAGAAGAGCTATCTCCTATGGCTCTAAAAGATAAGATGGAACTAAAAAATATTACTTTTTCTTACTTTGAAGAAAATAAGCCAATCATAAATAACTTAAGTCTTTCCATTCTAAATAATACAACCGTTGCTTTAATCGGGCCAAGTGGTTCTGGAAAAAGCACATTAGTAGATATGATGCTCGGATTATTAACACCCAAAGAAGGTGTAATTGAAGTCGATGGTCAGAAACTTAACGGATCCAATATTCGCCGTTGGCAAATGGGGTTGGGGTATGTACCTCAAACAATTTTCTTGGTTGATGATACCGTCTCGGCCAACATCGCTTTAGGGTTATCACAAAAAGAAATAGATTTAAAGGCCGTAAAAAAAGCTGCTCAAATAGCCAACTTACATGATTTTATTACAAAAGAACTTCCTGAAGGATACGATACAAAAGTTGGAGAAAGAGGTGTTCGTTTATCAGGTGGGCAACGTCAACGTTTAGCAATCGCAAGAGCCCTTTATAGAGATCCAAGTGTGTTAATCCTAGATGAAGCCACCAGCTCCCTTGATCATGAAACGGAGCAACAAGTCATGCAAGCAATTAAAAATATTAGCGGCTCAAAAACAATCATTATGATTACACACAGATTGGAAACCACGAACTTTTGTGACAAGATTTTTCAAATTCAGGCTGGTCGTCTAACAAAAGAAGTTTAAAGCTCAGTAACATGAAAAAAATATCAATACCATTTTTAAAATTTAACTATTAATTGCTCAAAATTTCTCTCACCTTAATTGGAGAACCAAGTTGATCATCGCGTTTTACATTGGAAATGAGGCTGTGCCAGACATTGATTTTTCAGATCCAGAAAAAGGAAATCCGGGAACCGGAGCTGCTCACTATCTTCATGTTGCTTTACCATATTTTATGCAACAACATGATAAACGCGTTAGTAAAGTTATCATATTAGCTCAGCACATACATAAGTTTCCAGAAACCATTGAAAGTTACAAAATTTCTACTGTTTCTGAGGCCGCGAAAAAGGCCAAAGAATTAAACGTAGATTATTTTATTTTTAGACCGAGGCAAAGAGAAGAAGAAAACATACTCTCAGTGATTGATGAACTGAAACTACCATCAATTGGTCGGGCAGCTCTCACACCCATTCCAGCCCATCAAAGAGATATGGCAGCTAGCAAATATTTTAAAGCCCTCGTCTGTGTTGGCCGTGTGCAATATGACAGTTTAAGCGACTCGCCAATTTCTGGTAAATTAGCATTAATTGAAAATGGCTTTTATAATAGCCAGTTCGATGAATTTAAACAGATAACCAAAGAAGAAAATATGGTTGTCTTTTTAGGTGCCCTAACAAAGCAAAAAAGTTTTCATGTCTTAGCTAAAGCTTGGCCGAAAGTCATTGAAAGAATTCCAACCGCTAAACTTAAGGTGATAGGTAGTGCTAAGACATATTCGAGTGACGCAAAAGTTGGACCATTAAATATTGCTTCCCCAGAGTATGAAAAGAAATATATAATTCCATATCTCTGCGATAAAAATGGTGATTTACACTCTTCAGTAGAGTTTCTAGGAAATTTAGGGCGCGAAAAACTACCATTAATGAAATCGGCTAATGTGGGGGTTGTCAACCCGACTGGGACGACAGAAACATCATGCGTTTCAGCAATCGAGTTTCAAGCAGCAGGAACACCTGTGGTCACAGGTGCATATCATGCTCTTTTAGACACTGTTAAAGATAAAAAAACAGGTTTATTAAGTTTCAATGACGAAGGTTTAGCAAGAGATATATGTCATCTACTGGAGAATAAGAAACTCGCACAAGACATGGGTACTGCTGCATCAATTTATGCTGTGAAAAGATATGATTTTAAAAATATTGCTCCTAAATGGATAAATTTGTGCGGTCAGCTTTCTGATAACTCTAAATTAAAGTTTCAATATTCTTTGAGACATTTTTTTCGACATGCAAAATTTTTACGATTAATGAATAGGCCATTGCAATTGATTATAGGAAAAAGTCTATTCTGGCCGTCAATATCTGAAGTTACAGACCTATTAAGAACAATACGTTCACGAGTTAAAGTATTTATAAATTAGAAAGAAAATAAGATGTCGTATCGTAAAGTCAAAAGTTTTTTTGGTCGAAAAATTTCTCAAACCTTAAATAGTTTACCTATTCGCTTAAACAAAAGAGTGCCAGACCGAATTTGGTTATATCTTGAGGCTATGATGAAAGATCCGGAAAATAAATTTATCCAATCATTATATGGGCCTTATTTATCTCAGCATTGGGAAGATTCAACTTTTCGTCAGGGGGTCTTGGGAAGGTATGGTTTCGGGCTGTATAATCTACTTGTAAATAAAATGAAAAAAGATTTTGTCTTCATTGATATTGGAGCAAACAATGGACTTTACTCGTTTGTGGCAGAGAAAAACAAGAGTTGCAAAAAAATATATTCATTTGAACCAAATCCAATTGTCGCAAAAATTTTCAAAGAAAATCAGGAAAAAAATAAATCAAAAGTTGAATTCAAGAATTTAGCTATAGGTGCAACAAATTCAGAAGAAACTTTATCAGTAAAAAAGGGGCATACGGGGCGCGGAAATTTATTAGGGCAAGGCGATGAGAAAATAACGATTAAAGTAAGAAATTATGAAGTATTAGACCAAATAAGTGATGAAATTGGTGACGTTCAATTATTTGTAAAAATTGATGTTGAGGGTTATGAAATGATTGTTCTCTCAGAATTACTTCGTTCAAAATTATCTAAAAAAATCGATCATCTTTTCATTGAAGTTACAGAAAAATGGTTAGGTACGGATGGACTTGAACAACTCTTCAAGTCGATTGAAAATTTGGGGCTTAAGCAACAAAAAAAATATGGGATCGGATGGCAATATGATATGTATTTCTCCCGTTAAATTGTAATTTTTTTTATTAGGTCTGCAGATTGATATAGTTAAGATAAGTTGCTTTTAAGTCAGAACCTCTTAATAAACCGCGGAAAGTCGCTAATCGCGTTAAAATATTTGAATTAAACTTTGATCAAGTTTTGAGTGTTAAAATTTATGAATACTAAATATGCAAGTCCTCAAGAGATTGAAAAGCTGCAGGTAAAGGTCCAATATCTTAAATCCTGTTTCAATTTGCATTCTCCCTCCATAAAAAAATTTCATTTTATTGGAGATGAAAATAATTCATCTACTGAAATTAAAATATTAGAAAAAGAACTTGATTGGAAGCAATCAAAGCAACCAGCAGAAGCGAGTTGTTTGATTATCTCACTTTCCAATAATCAATCAAATATTATAAATGAGATTTTAGAAATTTCACCTAATGTAATGTATGTATTGCTTGATGTTGAAATTGGAGCAAAAAAAACTGATCTACTTACAAATCTAGAAAGCCATGGATTTCGTATTTTATTTGAACGTTTAAACGTAACCTATTTAACTAACTTCAAAAAAAAAATTGATGTTTTAGAAAAAGGTTTAAGTCTTGGGCATGAAAAAGTAGTAGATGTTTTAGGCGCTAGCGTCCGCAAAGTTCGGAAGTTGCCTAAGGATACTTATGTTGACCTTGTTCAAATAGAAGCTCAAGAACTTTTAAAATCTGAACGTTTTGATATTGCTATGAAGGTTCACTATGGACGTCTTTGGAAGCAAAAACTTGCAAAAACTTGGCGAGAATTAGTTTATATTGAACAGGCCTTACGCATCACTGGACCAGGTCGGGACATAGTAGAGCATGATGGTTCTGGAAAATCCGGAATAAAACAATTCATGACTGTTTTTCACTCTTTGATGCAAAATTTGGCCTCTGAGAATATACCAACTATTCCAGTTGATAGAACATATCTTGCATTTGATGGAGCTCATCGCATTGCAGCAGCTATAGTAGAAAAGCGGAAAGTTCGAATAGCTAAACTTGATACAGAATGCAATTCTCACCCCAGTGCTAAGTTTTTTGCAGGAACATCCCATGGGCACAGAGGTTTATCACCAGATATTTTGGATGAAGCAGCCATTGAATATTGTAGAATAAAGTCAGGCTTGGTTTTAGCTTTAATTTTTCCTTCTGTCTCCTCCAAAACTTTTGCATCAGAGACTTTGGCGGAACTTGGTTCAATTGTATATGAAAAAGATTTTGTCTGTAGTCCAAAAGCTGGGGCGGCCCTCCTGCGTCAAGCCTATCTGGGACAAAATTGGGTACATAAAGATGAAAAAAATTCTGGACTAGCATTTAAAGTTAAGAGCTGCTTTCCTTTTTTGGGTACTATTCGTGCGGTCTTAGTTGATGATTGCGATCCTGGAGATATCAGGTCTATAAAAGATAAAATTCGCTCGCATTATGGTTTAGGAAACCATTCAGTCCATATCACAGATGGTGATGAAGAACTCTTGAGAATTAGCCGTGTTGTATTCAATAAGAACAGCATAGATTTATTGCACATTGGGGTTAGTAATTTACCAAATTTCCATAAAAAATTATTTGCTTATCGCGATTGGCTTGAGGAAAATCATTTAGATGACGAATTGTTTAGTATAGATGGAAGTGCGATATTAGCCCTTATGGGGCTACGAGAATGTAGAGATTTAGATTTTCTTTATTGTGGTGATGTAGCAGGTCTTCCTAGATTGCCCAACAAGATTGATTGTCATAATCGTCTCGAAGATTATCATAAGCATTCAATCCCAGATATTGTCGGAGATCCGAGACTCCATTGTTGGTATATGGGGGTGAAATTCACATTACCAAACCTTGTCCGTGATATGAAACAGTCTCGAAATGAGTCTAAAGATCGTAAAGATGTAAGATTATTAAACACAAGGTTGCTGTCAAATAGGCCTATTTGGAGGCGAAAAATAAATTTTTATGGAGTTGTTTTTATAAGCTTCTTAAGTGCGAAATTATATGCAGTTATTCAGCGAGCAAAATCTCCATTACGTCCCATAGTAAAGGTTTATAGAAATTGGAAAAAATAAAAAACTCCCAGCATAAAATTAGAATGGGAAAAGTTAATTTAAAAATATGACAGGTATTTGGTTAAATATGCTGTGGAAGGTTTAAAGATGGGTGTAGCGTTAAAAATTTTAAAAGTACTTAGCAGGGTAAGGCGAATTGATGGTTTTCTAAAAAAATTTTCAAGAGGTTACCTAGATATATCTACTGGTTTTTCATACGATATAAATGTAAATGGTGAAAAGCAGATACTCCAACATCTATCAAAAATCTTTCCAAATGAATTTTGTTTTTTAGATGTTGGTGCAAATATCGGGTCATGGAGTTCCGTTGTACTTAAGTTTTTCCCAAATTATGAAGGACATCTATTTGAAGTCACACCGCAAACGTTTCAAAATCTAGAAACTAATTTAGGCAATAAAGAAACACTCAAATTAAATGACATCGCGTTATCTGATACAGCTGGTACGATGGAGCTTCTTGATTATGGAACTAATTTTGGCGGAAACACTCTACTCAAAGAAGCCGACTATCACAAGAAACCTTACAATTTAATATCAGTTAAAACAATGACAGGATCTGTTTATTGTAAGGAGAATAATTTAGATAGAGTTCATTTCTTAAAAATTGACACAGAAGGTACTGAGCTTGCCGTATTGAAAGGCTTTGAGCCCATGTTGGCTTCTAAGTCAATCGACATAATTCAATTTGAATATGGTTATACTCATGGAGATGCTTATACTTTAATGAGAGATTTTTATAAATTTTTTGAAGATTATGGTTATATTCTTGGTGCATTACGTGAAACAGGGGTGAATTTTAAAAAATTTAGTTATTCTGATAATGATTTTAAAAGTGGACCAAATTATATTGCATGTCTCCCCGAGTACCTTGAGAAGCTTTCAAACTTTAGAGAACCAAAATAATGAGGAAAGTTGCTTTTTATTTAGAAAACCAAAGAATACCCGAGGTTAATCTAAGTCAGCCAGAATTAGGAAACCCTGGATGTGGAGGTACAGAGTATTTATTTGTCGCACTGCCTTATTTCCTAAAGCTTTTACAATCGGAAAAATGTCAGCCAATAATTTTAGCTAACCACACGACTAACCTTCCTAAAGATATCGCAAATTACCAGGTAAAGGATGCATGTGAAGCTGCTCGAATGGCAAAAAATTTAGGCTGCTCTATTTTTGTTTACCGACCAAGGCGAGCTCTTGAGGCTGAGTTAATAAAATTAATAGATGAGTTAGAGTTACGATCAATTGCTTGGTTTCATATCACTCCAGTTGCATCACACCTAAGAGCCTTGGCTAAAAGTTCATTTATTAAAGCAACTGTTTGCGTAGAGCGCGAACAACATGATCTAGCAAAAGATACAGCCATATGGAACAAGTTGACTTGTATTGTAAATGGGTTTGACTTGGGAGGTTACCAGTTACCAAATCCACCAGAAAAAGACCCCAATATGGTTGTCTTTATTGGTGCATTAGTATTGCAAAAAGGCTTTCATCTCCTAGCTAGGGCTTGGCCTGACGTGATAGCAAGAAACCCCGATGCAAAATTAATGGTTATCGGAACAGGAGCGCTTTACGATAACAAAGCAGCTCTGGGGCCATGGGAGATTGCAGAAGAAAGCTATGAGAAAGAATTCATAATTCCCTACTTACAAGGTGATGATGGTAAGCCGATGCCATCAGTGAAATTTTTGGGAAAACTTGGCACTGAAAAGAAGTTTTTTTTATATCAAGCTATACTCGGTATACCAAACCCAACGGGACAAACTGAAAATTGCCCGGGTAGTGCATTAGAAATTCAGGCTAGTGGGACAGCAGTGGTTTCGGGCGCCTATTATGGAATGCTTGACACCATTCGTCATGGAGAAACCGGTATTTTAGGTTTAACTAAAAACGATCTAATAAATAACATCTGCACATTGCTTGAAAATCCAGACAGAGCTAGAAAGTTAGGGCAGAATGGAATTAAATTTATTGATGAACGCTATAACTTTGAAAATGTAACAACAGAATGGTGTGAATTATTTGAGATCATTGAAAATTGTGAAGTTCCTAAAGTAATCTCTTTTAAGTCTAATTTACACAAGCATGCAAAAATTTTAATTTTGATAAATCGATTTTTTCAAATAGTTTTTGGACGATTTATTGCCTGGCCAACAGTTACAGAAATTAAAAGTAAAGTTTATCAACTTAGGAAATTTAAATAAATATGTATAAAGAACCAACTTATTCAATATGCATCCCTAATTATAATATGGGAGATACAATTGAGCGGGCTTTAGTCAGTGTATTGGAGCAAGTAGATGATAGATATGAAGTGCTGGTCCTAGACGATGGCTCAACAGATAATAGTGTTGAGGTCTTGGATAAATTACGTGCAAAATATCAATCTCTACGAGTGATCAAATTAAAGCGTGATAAGAAGAGAAAGCTCGGAGAAACCAGAAACATTAGTGTTCGAGAAGCTAAAGGAAAGTTTGTCATCCTACATGTTGATGCGGATGACGTTTGGGAGCCTTTTATAAATGACTTTGTAACGCTGTTCCATAAACTGGAAAAATGTTTAAACAAGGATTTTCTTTTATCCGGTCAGCAATTAAATATTGCCAAAAAAGAATATTTATTAAACTATGGACCATACCGAAACACCCATCGCGCGCAAGATCGAGATATGTGGCTTAGGCTAGCAGCAATAGATGCTTACATTCCCTTGGACCATAAAATCTTTCGCACAAGACTTTCACGGCCTAAGAAAGTTTCATTTTATAAAGCTATAAGAGATTCTTGGTATCATATGCTGTATGATATGCGTCGTGGAACCGCTTTAAAATCATATATTTTAGGATGTCTAACAGGTTTATTTTACAATAAAACTAAAAATTTTAGTTTTAAATTTCGGGTTTTAAGATTTGCAATGGTATTACCAGTTTTTATTGCGAGTAGATTTGATGAACCACTACCACCACCAGACAATATGAAATCCCATGCAGAGTTTGCAGAATACCGTGAACGAACAAGGGGAACATACCAAGAGATTATGGCCAGGCATGGCTGTGATTCTGATATATCTTTCCTTAGCGAGGAAGCTCAAAAAATATTTGAAACTAAGGAAGTTGTCGCATGACTTTAAGTAGACTGCCTATGTGCGCAGATCAGTTAAACAATTTATATGAGAATTATAGTTTACTTGATATTGGTTGTCGTACAATGGCTCTCAAGCCATTCCTAAAAAAATGTTCAGAATATTATGGTACTGACATCATGCCAGCAGAGGGTGTGATTGCCTGTAATCTTGAAGAAGGTTTGCCTGATTTTGTAGACAATTCTTATGATGTTGTTGTAGCTCTAGATGTTCTAGAGCACTTAGAGCATTGTCATTTAGTTTTGGATGAAATGATCAGGGTCGCTAGAAAAGCAGTGATCGTATCTTTGCCAAATATGTATTACATACAATTTCGTATGAAATATTTAAGAGGTGATTTATCTGGAAAATATAACTTTCCTGAAAAAGCGATCCTCGACAGACATCGTTGGGTTTTATCATATAACGCTGCAGTTCGTTTCATTGATGCCAATACAAAAGGATTAAATGTAAGCCATCATAAGGTTATGCCAACTCGAGGGCGAACGAAATTGATTTCAGAGCCAATTGAAAAAATGTTAGCAACTTATAATCCGGATCTTTTTGCTTATGGGTCAATGCACGTGATAAGATTGGATGAGACATGATTTTTGAAGTTATGCCAACGGCCACCCCTTCAATACAAAGATATAAGAAATTATTTTTAACTCCTGAAAATAAAAGCATCACCCGAACTTTACAGTATGAGCTGATAACACAGGAAGTATTTGAAGGAAAAACATTAGATGTAGGCGGTGGTGAAAAGGCTCAATATAAACATCTTCTAAACCTTGAAGAATATAATTCAATAAATATTGACCCTAACATTGAACCAACTTGGGTTGTTAAAGTTGGTGAGAAATTTCCATGTCCTCAAAATCACTATGACAATGTAATATCTATGAACACGTTGGAACATGTGTTTGATGCTAAATTGATGCTGACAAACATTTTCAATGCCCTAAGAAATGGTGGGCATTTCTTTTGTTCAACACCTTTTTTACAAAGTATCCACGGTCATCCAGATGATTATTTTAGACCGACTCCTAGTTGGTATGAAAAAACATTATCAGAAATTGGGTTTAAGGATATTGAAGTTGTCCCTCTCTTGTGGGGGCCTTTTTCAACAGGCTTGCAATGTTCGGGCTATCCATTCCCATTGAGAAAATTGCGCAAACATTTCGCCCTATTATTAGATGTAATATACGCAAAACTACGTTTTAGTAAAAAAACAAATTATGACGGAGAAAAAGGGTTGTTGGTGCAAAATTATGCTTTGGGTTATTATGTTAAAGCAAAAAAAATATAGTGTTGGCACGTTTTTTCTTATGTATTGGCTCGTGGACTAAAAAGTAAAATGAAAATCTCCATTGCTCTTTATTTCTTCCAGCTCTCAATGTCAGGTGGGGCTGAAAGAATGATTTGCCAGCTTGCCAACGCTCTCGCAGCTCGTGACTTTGATGTTCACTTAATTAGTTTAGATGATCCCCTTGCAAAGTCGTATTACTCAATTAGCAGTAATGTAAAATGGCACAGGATTGGAAGGTCCAATGGTATAAGAGGTAAACTCAAGCGGACTAAAGATTTAATAGCATTAATTCGAGATGAAAAAATAAACATGCTCATTGGTTTTGTAATGAGCGGAGATAAAACAATTTATGCGGCGGCTAAATTAACAGGGATAAAATTAATTGCAGCCGAGCGTAATGCGCCATCCATGTACAATATTCGATATAGTTGGTTACAACGAAACGTAATGCTAAAAATGCTTAGCTTAACGGATCGTATAATTGTTCAACAACCCAGTTTTAAATATCACTATCCGAAGTCACTTCAAAAGAAAATTTCAGCAATTGGTAATCCTGTACAGAAAGCAGATTGTTTCGCCAAACCGGAAGAGCCAGATGAAGCTGAAAAGTTCACATTGCTGGCTGTTAGCCGCTTGGATCAATCGCAAAAAGGCCTTCGAACATTAATTAATGCTTTTTCAAAAATTGCAGTTAAATATCCAAATTGGAATTTAAGAATAATTGGTGATGGTCCTGAAAGAGATCTGTTATTAAGATTAATCAATCAATTTGGATTATCAGAGCAAATCTCAATTGAATCATCAAAGAAGTCAATATTTGAAGCTTACGAAGACGCAAATCTTTTTGTCATCCCCTCCCTGTGGGAAGGCTTTCCAAATGCTTTAGCTGAAGCCATGAGCCACGGCCTCCCTGCAATTGGTTTTGAAAAAGCTTCCGGTATTGTTGAATTACTAAAAAATGGTGGAGGATGGATTGTACCAGGCCTTAATGATGAAAACACCTTAGCATCAACTCTTTCAGAAGCAATGAATTCTCCCAATGAGCGAGCTAAACGAAGTGCTCTTGCTATTGAGAATATGAAAGAATTCGAACCTGAAAAACAATTTAATAAGTGGGCAAAAATAATTTATGAAGTTCTTGAAAAATAGAAATTATTCAATTTTATAGTTGGCTATGAACGATCAACCTTTAATAACAATTGGTCTAACTTGCTTTAACGCTGAAACAACAATTCATCGTGCACTTCAGTCAGCGCTAAAACAAACTTGGGAAAATTATGAAATTATAATCGTCGATGACTGCTCAACGGATCAATCCGTTGAAAAAATGTCAAGTCTTCTAAAAAGACATCATCAAATCAGATTAATCCAGCACAAGAAAAATAAGGGCGTTGCTGCCGCCAGAAACACCATTATTGAAAATGCAAATGGTGAGTTCATTGCATTTTTTGATGATGATGACCAAAGCTTATCAAATCGATTATCAGTGCAATATCAAAAAATGACTGAGTATCAAGAATTAGTGGGGACGGAGAATATCATCTGTCATTCTGCAAGGGTCCAAATATTTCCCGACGGTTCAAAAAAATATGAGCCAACCTTACATACAAGTAATTTACAAATGACACCAAAAGGTTCAGCTGTCGCTGATTTAATTCTAATCGGGCGTCCCATAGGTTTGCCAATTGGATCCATGGCCACATGTTCACAAATGGCCCGACGCTCAACATATAAATCCGTTAACGGATTTAATGAAAATCTACGACGCAGTGAAGACACAGATCTTAATGTACGTTTAGGTTTAAATGGTACTTATTTTTTAGGAATAGCAGAGCCTTTAGTTCATCAAACAATGACCTCTTCAGAAGATAAACATATTAATGAGGAAAGAAAAAACGCTCTAGAATGGTTAAATAATCACAAAATTTATCTAGAGCGAATTGGCTGGTGGGAGCATTCCATTAGATGGTTAGATATAAAATTTGATTACTTATCCGGCCAGAAATTAAAATTCATATTGCGTATGATTTTTCTGGTAACACAATTCCCCCTTAAAACAACAAAACGGCTAATCTGGATAAAAATGAATAGAGGTGGTGGTTCTGAAATTAATAGCAAAATTCATAAATTATGATGCGCCATGTAGATGAGAAATGTTATGAATGAAAGCAAAGTAACAATAGGCCTAACCTGTTATAACGCTCAAGATACAATTGGCCGCGCGTTAAAAAGTGCTACAGATCAGGATTGGCCCAATTTAGAAGTACTAGTCGTTGATGATTGTTCTACTGATAACTCTATCAATGTTGTAAAATCATTTTCGGATAAAGATGATAGAATAAAACTCATTTGCCATGAAAAAAATTTGGGACCAGGTGGAGCTAGAGCCACCCTTCTTGAACAATGTACGGGTGAGTTTCTGGTTTTCTTTGATGATGATGATATTAGCGCTCCAAGTCGGATTGCTAATCAGTATAATAAAATTGTCAATTACGAGAGAGAAACAGGTGCAAATATCGTTGCTTGTTATGCGTCGGGCGAAAGAATTTATCCAAACGGATATAATTTACAAATTAATGCGATTGGATCTCATCCCAAAATTCCTATAGGTAAATCAGTTGCAAAATATCTATTGTTTTATGGTAAAGAAAAAGAGCTATATTATGGAGCAGGAACACCAACATGTGCGTTAATGGCTCGAACAAATATTTTTAAAAAAATAGGTGGCTTTGACCCTGAATTTAGACGTGTAGAAGATGTAGAGTTTGCTGTCCGTCTTTCCCTTATGGGAGGGCATTTCATCGGTTGTAAAGAAAAATTATATACACAGTTTGCCACGGAAGCAGCAGATAAAAGCGCTGAAAAAAATTATGAAGCAGAACAACGCTTATTAAAGAAATACCGGAAATTCCTTGAAGAAGAAAAAAAGTATACATATGCATGTAATTGGTTTCGTTTCAGATATTATCATCTATCAGGTCGTCGACTAAATTCATTCTTTGCATTATTTCAAGCTTTGATAGCAAATCCAATTTTGGTAACTCTTCATTTATTTGAAACAGGACCAAAAAGATTTTTTCACGAAAAAAAAATGAAAAGAGATTAGTTGTTTTATGAAAGATATGATCAAAAAATTACTTCCTGTTGGGTTAAAAAAACAGCTAAGGCTCATTGTTAAGTTTTTTAAATATGGTTATCGCCGTCAGTTAATTAAAGGACCTATTGCCAGGGGTGAAAATATTAAAATAATTGTTGGCGCCGCTGAAACGTTTCAAGAAGGGTGGTACTCTACAAATGAACAATGGCTTAATATTGTAAGTAAGAAAGATTGGTCAACAGTCTTCTCTGAAAAAAAAATTATAACGAATGTCGTCGCTGAACATGTTTTTGAGCACCTAACGAGAGATCAATGCCTAACGTCTCTAAAAAATATTCACAAACACATGATTGAAGGAGGGCGAGTAAGAATAGCTGTTCCTGATGGCTACAATCCCAATCCAGAATATATTAGGCATGTTGGTATCGGCGGAATTGGTGACGATGCCGCTGACCATAAACAACTTCTCAATGTTGATGTGTTAAAAGAAATATTTGTTGAAACGGGGTTCACTCCAAATCATATAGAAGGTTATACGAAAGAGGGAGCCCTCATCACAAATGATTTTTCTGATCATGAAGGGGTGATTTATAGAAGCAGAAAACACTCAACAGAAATAAGAAGAAAAAGGTGGGCGTTTGTTGATGCCGAAACATCTTTAATAGTTGATGGAATTAAACTATGAGCCGAAGTTACGCCTTCGCAACAATTTCTCTGGATAATATGGCTGGTGGCTTAGAGAGAAATATTGTGCGTGTTGCCAATAGATTATCGAAAGAAGGCAACAAAGTTGCTCTGATAACGTTTGATTGGGAAACGGCAACATCTTTTTATCCTTTGGAAGAAGGAGTGAAGTGGTTCAAAGTCGCGACTTCAAGACCTCATGAGCCGGTAAGTTTCATGAATAGACTTAAGTTAATATGGAAAATACGTCGCGCTTTAAAAGAAATGAACACGTCTGTTATCATATGTTTTCATCATGGAATTCTAGCACGGTTTTTACTAGCATCACTGTTCTTAAAGGTTGGTCTCATTGCATCCGAACGTAATTCTCTGACTATCTATGATCATATAAAAAGTTCAAAATGGAATTTAAATTTTTTTCTTTTAGCTTTTGTTAAGCGCATCACCGTGCAATTTGAGAGTTATAGAAAAACGTATCCTTCTATGTGGCGTCATAAAATTGATGAAATCCCAAACCCAGTTTATCCATCTGCACTAATAGCTACACCAGGAGAAGAGAATAAAAACGGTAAATTTACTCTTCTGACAGTTGGTCGATTATGCACACAAAAAAACTATGTCTCATTAATAAAAGCTTTTAGTAGATTGCTAGTGAAATTCCCTAAATGGGAATTAGTCATCATTGGAGATGGGGGCGATAAAGCTTTATTAAGCGGGCTGGTTGATAAATTGCAAATAAATGAAAAAGTTATTTTCGTACCTGCAACAAATGAAATATTCACTTATTATTCTCAATCACACATTTTTTGCCTTCCTTCTCAATGGGAAGGTTTTCCAAATTCTTTAGCCGAAGCCTTGGCACATGGACTACCAGCAGTTGGTTTTGAGAAATGCGCAGGAGTAAGCGACCTAATCACTCACAAAAAAAATGGCCTGCTTGCTGAAGGTAACGGTAACGTCAACAGTTTGACTGACAAGCTTGAAGAACTAATGGCTGATCCCGAAAAGCGAATTGCATACAGTCTTGAAGCCGTCAAAAGCGTTCAACAATTCAACCCCGAAAATATCTATCCTATTTGGAAAGAAACGTTATCTAAGGTTACAAACCGTTGAAAATTTTATTTTGCATTAAAGAACTACATAATGCATCTGGCGGTGCCGAAAGGGTCCTAACAGAGGTTGCCTCAAAATTAGCTGAGCGAGGTCATGATATATACTTATTATCTTGTGATAGTGAAAAAGAAGAACAGTTCTATCCTCTGCATTCCAGTATAAAATGGTTAAAATTGGGGACAGAACAAGATAGTGCGAAATCGTTTCGACTACTCCGTCACATCTTAATCATGAGACGCTATATAAAAGACTTAGATCCTGACATAGCCATTGGCTTTATGCACAGTATGTATATTCCACTAGGATTTTCTCTATTAGGTACATCAATTCCAGTTATTGCGAGTGAACACATTGTTCCTGAGCATTATAGGTGTCGTCCATGGGAATGGGCATTGTTACACTTGTCTTACTTTATGGTTAGAAAAATCACCTGTGTCTCAACTCAAGTTAAAGATGCTTTTGCCCCATTTCTAAATAAAAAAATGATTGTTGTACCAAACCCGGTTTTTGTGAGAGACAACAAAAAAGCTGATCTCTTAGGTAAAAACACAGAAAGAAAAACTTTATTGACAATTGGGCGTTTGGATAAACAGAAAGACCACAAAGTCTTAATCGAGGCTTTTTCAAAGATTTACTTAGAGTTTCCAGATTGGGATTTAAAAATAATTGGTGAAGGAGAACTGCGCCCCCAACTTGAAAAACAAATAAGCCAACTTGGAATGACAACTCGTATATTTTTGCCAGGTCGCACAAAAAATGTTTCAAAAGAATATGAAAACGCCCAACTATTCGTCCTTCCATCTAGATATGAAAGCTTTGGTCTAACTCTGGTTGAAGCTATGAGCCACGGATTACCAACAGTCGGATTTGATTATTGTTTAGGAGTGAACCAACTTATTAAACACGATCAAAATGGTGTTTTGGTTGATAGTACCGTTTGCAACGTAAATGCTTTATCTCAAACTTTACAAGAATTAATGAAAAATGGTGCTTTAAGAATAAAGCTGGGTAGTTTTAACAGTGATGTTTTCGAGACCCATAAATTAGATACAGTTGTTGATCAATGGGAAGAGTTTCTTCAAACAATAAATAAAAGAACTAAAGCCGGAAATTTGATAGAGAGTAAGAGAGACTAATAATTTGATTTATAAAGTTTTCATAACATGTCTGTGCCTTACAGCTTTGTTCTTATTATTGCCTACAGAAAATATAGGAAATGTGCTGGTAGATATTGATAAAACCCTCATTATTCCGGCTTTTATTTTGATCCTGCTGAATATTTTTCTAAGCAGCTTCCGTTTTGGAGAGCTCTCTAAAAAAGCTGGTATCTCAATTTCTTTTTGGGATGCCCACCACATAAACATTTATTCTCAAATTTTTGGATTATTTGTTTTTAATACGTTCGGTCAAATGGCATTTAGAAATGCCTACGGTGCTAGATTTACAAATGTGTCTCAAAGGATGGCATTTCTAACTTTGTTAGAAAAAGTGATAGCATTAATGACCTTGCTCATCATGGCAATTTCTGGGGCAATATATATCACCAAATCTACATTTGGAAATATGATTGAAATTACAGCTGTTCTTATAATTTTAGCAGCTTTGGTTTTAGCGATCTTCTCATCATATAAACTCGCGGTAACTAAAGCTCAAAGACGGTATAGTCGTAAAATTTTTACTCTTTTAAAACATTTAGGATTGGGTCAAACTGCTCTTATCAGCTTAGTCATGCATAGTTTGATGTTGAGCGCCTATTTGTTATTAGCACATAGTTTTCTTAAAGAGACATCATTTTTTATGGACGTAGGTATCTTTGCCATTGTAATGCTGGGGGCTGCAATACCGATTAGTTTTGCAGGGTGGGGATTACGAGAACTCTCAGCAGGTTTTGTTTTTTCTCACCTTGGGTTAGACCCTACGATAGGCGTGATCGTTGCAAGTATTATTGGTGCGCTTTCACTCTTAGCCACCGGTTTTCATGCCATAATAATTAATTTTGTTGGAACAAAAAGTAAGGTATTGCTTGTAAAAAACAAAACAAATTTTAGAAAAATTAACTTACATTTTGAAAAAGCATTAGCTTTTTTAGGGGCAATATTATTAGCTATTTTTATAGGAGTTCAAATTCATATACCAACGAACACAGGCAGTTTAACATTCAATTTAGCTGATCCTGTAGCAATCGTTTTAAGCATTAGTTTTTTTGCGCTTTGGTATAGAGAGTACTTACATCAAACATTGTGGCGAGTGCAAGGCTTTGGCCCTGCTATATTGTGTTTCATAATAATGATTATTTACGGATGGACAGTGGGTTATTTTAAAATTGGTTTTGTCGATTGGGCAACTTATAACCGTGCACTTGGTTTAATGGTTATTTTAGCTTATTTAATTTCTGGTAGTATGGTCACAGCTTTGTTAGGGCCGAAAATGATGAGTACAGTGACGACAACTTTTCTCATTACAACGATGTCAATCCTACTACTGTATTTGTCATTATTCCATTCTCTAAATAATGAAGTTTTAAAAGATCTAAAATGGACAGGTTGGCGATTTAATGGGATGATTTTAAATAGAAATGCTCTCGCATTTGCTGCAACTTTATTCTTATCAATGTCAATTGTTTATATCTCTCCAATTTTCAAACATCGAAGTAATTTTATAATAGGGGTTTTATTTGGCTTAGTCCTACTTACAGCATCTCGAACAGGAATAACCACTGCAGTTATAATATTAGTTATAAGTATTTTTATGCAGCACATAAATACGAAGAATCTAATTTATTCTTTATTATGGGCAACAGCTTTAATTGCGACGAGTTATTTATTGGCAAATCTTTTCCCACAATTACTTTCAAATGTCTTTGGTTATAAAACTCCAAACAGCTTATTAACAAATCTGCAAACTCCAGAACTATTGACCAGAGTTCATTCAGAAAGAGTGGCCTCATATTTGTGGGCCTTTGAACTATGGAAATCAAATCCCATTTTAGGAGCTGGCTTAGGTGCATTTATCTCATCTCATATGAATGACTTTAAGGATCCATTGACCATCCATAATTCCACTCTCTGGATTTTAGCTGAAATGGGGCTCGTTGGTTTCATTTTATTTATGAAAATGCCCTTCGCTTTTGCATCGCATTTATGGAAGCAATGGAAAATAGAATTAAAGCAAGCAGACGTTGCTCTTATCCATATCGGGGTCGTGTTTGCTTTGTTTTCGCAAACTCATGATATGTTATATCAAAGAGTGTTTTGGTTTTTACTGGGAATGTTAGTGACTAATAGGTTTGTAATAAATGATACATTATCCAGTAGGTTTCAAAATGTTAATTAAAGAAGTTATTCTCAGGTAAAACAAATCAGCAAATTTAAAAATTATGGTGAATTTGATCAAGATTAATCTCTGGACCCGGTAAATTCAGACCGTGAAAAAAACCATGCCGAGAGTATAAACCATAGTAAACTTGAATTTTTTTACTATAAAAAGAAACTGGACGCATTTTTGATTTTATGTTTCCAGTATTTTGCAGAGCTTGTTCATAACTCAAGGGTAAATTATTATCTGTAAGTAGTATGAAGTCTTCATTTGAATCAAGTCCAAGCCAGCCTTTAGAGGTTTTAACTTCTGAAGAAGCGTGCGATCTTACACCGGGAATCAGAAGATTAAAGAGAGGGAATTCTTGCTCAATCAAAAATACATGACGAGTTTCAAATCCGTAATATTCAAGAGCTTTTTCCGCAAAACGAGCCCTATCATAGCAACAACCGAATCCTCGCTTTAAAAACTCGTTTGGCTCGATTAATGTAAAACGAGAAGCACAACGAAAATCAGTTATTTTCTTTCGAATAGATTGGTGCACGGCTTGTATACAAGACAACTGGTTTTCATAATTTTTGATATTTTGGCATTTGTCTGTAACCGAGAGCTCTTCTATTGCGTTAATATCATTTTGCAATAGATGATTATCAACTAACAATGCTTGTGAAATATAAATTACAGAGACAATACATAGTGCAAGAACTATCAGTAAAATTTTTATCGAGTTCATTTTTATCTCTACTTTAGAAGATATTCTTGAGATTCTATTCTCTAACAATTTTTGAAACCAATTCCATTCCTAACTTATTAAAGTTTCTAGTCCAACACTAATAGTTGAAAATAAACAAGCATGACATCACTGAATATTAAGACAAAAAACAGGGGCTAACCTTTATGTGTGGAATAGCAGGGTTTATCTCTCGTCGCCATGAAAGCCAAAGAAACGATATTCTAAACCAGATGGGCGGATCTCTTATTCATCGAGGTCCTGACGGACGAGGAGAATGGAGTGATGCGCATTCAGGTATTGCACTTTGTCATACAAGACTTTCAATTTTAGATTTATCTGACGCTGGCAGCCAACCAATGCAATCCGACGCAGGTAGGTATATTATGGTTTATAATGGTGAAATTTACAATCACCTTTCTATGAGAAATGAACTCAAAGTACAAGGGCACAAACAAAAATGGCGTGGGACTTCGGACACAGAAACTTTATTAGCTTGTTTTGAGGCTTGGGGAATAAAATCTACCCTTGAACAAACAAGAGGTATGTTCGCCATTGCTCTTTGGGATAAACAAGAAAAAAAGTTATATCTAGTTCGAGATAGATACGGGGAGAAACCCTTATACTATGGTTGGCAGAATAATACTTTCCTTTTCGGTTCTGAGCTAAAAGCATTAAAGCAGCACCCTGATTTCAAAAGTGAAATAAATAGAGAAGCTCTAAATTTATTTGTTAAATATAGCTACATCCAGGCTCCTCATTCTATTTATAAAGGCATTTTTAAATTAGAACCAGGCACATTTCTGTGCATTGATACAGAGACCAATGCAGTTTCACATGAAGATCAAGTCAATCAAGAAGTCTATTGGTCGTTGGACTGTACAAGCAATAGAATGCTAAACGAAACACCCTTTCGTGATGAAAAAATAGCTGTAAACCAACTTGATGAACTTTTATCAAATGTTATTGAGCAGCAAATGATTTCAGATGTGCCACTAGGATCCTTTCTCTCTGGTGGTATAGACTCATCAACAATCACAGCAATAATGCAAGCTCAATCCGATAGGCCTATTGAAACATTTACAATCGGTTTTAATGAGCGAGAATACGATGAAGCCAAATGCGCTAAGGCGATATCAAAACACTTTGGGACAAAGCATGAAGAATTCTATGTTACACCACAAGAAGCCTTAGATGTGATACCTATTTTACCCAAACTCTATGACGAACCTTTTGCAGATATTTCACAGATTCCAACTTTTCTCTTAGCAAAGTTAACCAGGCAAAGTGTAACTGTTGCCATGTCAGGGGACGCAGGAGATGAATTGTTCGGCGGTTACAATAGGTACATTTGGGTCGGAAAAATTTGGAACTTAATTAAAACTTTACCACGTCCTCTTAGAAAAAGACTAAAAAGCTCCTTCTTTACAGTCTCCTCTACAAAAACAAATCATAATATCGCATCGCTAATAAAGTCATTGCCGAACAGCGGTCAATTTTCCTTACCAACGGATAAAATTAGTAAAGTGATGAACTCACTTTCCGCGAAGAACAAAGAAGAAGTATTCCTTCAAATTTTAAAAAGCTCTGAAGAAATTGACAATCTAGTTTTAGATACAAAAGAACCAAAGATCATATTGAATGAAAAAGAAAATTGGCCTAGTTATGAAGCTTTTGAACATCAAATGATGTATCTCGATTCCATGACTTATTTACCAAATGATATTCTTGTTAAAGTCGATAGAGCAGCAATGGGAGTATCACTTGAAACCCGAGTTCCTTTTTTGGATCCCAGAGTAACAGAGTTTGCTTGGAAGTTACCCCTCAACATGAAAATTAGAGATGGCAAAGGTAAGTGGATTTTAAATCAAGTCCTTTCAAAATACATTCCAACCGATCTATTAAATCGTCCTAAAATGGGGTTTTCAGTTCCAGTAGAAGAATGGTTGCGCGGGCCACTAAAACAGTGGGGCGAAGAATTGCTTAATGAAAAACGACTTCAATCTGAAGGTTTTTTTGATGCTGGTGCAATTCGTATAAAATGGGAAGAGCATTCTTCCGGTAAAAGAGACTGGTCTAGAGTTTTATGGAACGTACTAATGTTTCAGGCTTGGTTAGATGAAGAGAATGTTTATGTGTAAATTTGCCGATGAAACCAATAACTCCAAAAAATTGATGTTCATTGTGAACGTAGATTGGTTTTTTACATCTCACCGTCTACCAATTGCACTGGAAGCTATGGCTAAAGGATATGACGTTCATTTAGCAGCGACAATAACTGATAAAAAAGAAGAACTTGAAAATTTAGGTATTACATTACATCCTCTTGTAATTGGGGATGGAAAAACAAGCTTATTCAAATTTATTCGTTCTTTTTTGCAGATACTCTCGGTTCTAAAAATAGTGAAACCAAATTTAGTACATTTGGTAACAATTAAACCTGTTCTGTTGGGTGGTATAGCGTCTAGATTGATGAAAGTTGATGCTGTTGTCGCAGCTATTTCAGGTCTCGGTTCGGCTTTTTCCACTAATGGAGTGAAAGCCTCAATAAGAAGGTGGTTAATCGGAGCTATATACAAACAAGCCTTAAAACATAAGAATTTAAAAGTTATTTTTCAAAACGAAAATGACAAAGCAATCTTAAAAAAACTAACTGGACTAGATAAAAAAAAGACACATATGATACCTGGTTCGGGGGTAAACCTTGAGCAATTTAATTTTGAACCCATTGTTGATGAAGATATAAAGTTCATCTTCGCGGGCAGGCTGTTATACGAAAAAGGAGTTGGGGAATTTGTAGAGGCAGCTAAATGTATTCAAGCAGAAAATTTATCAAATAAACAAACAATAAAATTTATCGTGGTGGGCGCTCCTTATCCGAATAACCCTTCAAGTGTTAAGAAGGAAGAAATTAATGAATGGGTCAATTCAGGCGTGATAGAATATTGGGGTGAGAGGCAAGATATGCCTGAAGTTATAAAGCAAGCTCACGCCATGGTTCTACCTTCATATTACGGGGAAGGGCTTCCCAAAGTTTTGATCGAAGCAGCTGCAAGTGGTCGTGCAATTATCACCACTGATCACCCCGGTTGTCGAGATGCCATAATCAATAATGTCTCTGGGATTTTAGTTAAAACAAGAGACAGCGATGATCTTTCAAATGCAATGCGAAAATTAATTAAAGAGCCTGAAGTTGCAAAAAAAATGGGAAGCAATGGTAGAAAATTAGCCGAACAAAAATTTGCAATAGAAAAAGTGACAAGCGAACATCTCAAGATTTATTCTGATCTATTATCTTAAAAAGTTAGTTGATCAGTAGTGTTTTTAAAAGAGGCTTTTGAACTTACTTTTCTTTAAAAGTAAGTTCAAAAGCCTCTTTGGGTTTTAGAGGAGGTACCCAGTTGAGTTGTTTTTGCGCTTTAGATATATTGACTTCTAGAGATCCAAATAACCGATCGGCAATTGATTTCTTCCCAATGAGGAGTAAAAATAATTTCATCAAAACTTCTGGTACGGGAACTAGAAAAACTGATTTTTCTTTTGCTCTTGCAATTTGAGAGAAAAGGTCGGTCGTAGAAAGGCTTTCAGCATCTGCAACCAAGTAAATCTCATTTGCCACTTGTGAAATAGTTAAACAAGTGAGAATGAAATGACAAAGATTTTGTACTGAACAAAGGCTTCTTTTGTTTTTAATGTTCCCAAAAGGCAAAGGCATTTTTAAATCAATAAGTCTAATTAATGTTTGAAAATTCCCCTTAGCCCCTTTTCCATAAACCAATGAAGGGCGAAGAATAAGAACTTCAAGCTCCGTCACCTCAGCAATCTTTAATAATTTTTGTTCGGCTAGTAATTTAGAGCGAGCATAATCATCATTTGGTTGCGGGACATCATTTTCAGTGTAGGGGATTGAAGAGCATTCACCATTTACTTTTATGGAACTCAAAAAAATAAACAACTTAACACCAGCTTTAGCAGCCGCGAGAGCTAAACTCTCAGTAAACTCCACATTGGTCTTATGAAGATAATTCTCATTCTCTTTATTTTTTTTTAAACCACTATTCCCAGCAAGGTGAATAACAGTATCGATAGTCTCTAACTTTTCTTGCCAATCAATTGTTTGAAAGTTTTCACCGACAAGATCTTGTTTGACTTCTATTGGAAGCGAACTTGTTGTTTTACGAACAGAAGTTGTCACGAAATAGCCTTGCCGTAACAAGTCTTCAATTAAATGCTGGCCAATAAAGCCAGTCCCCCCCGTAACATAAATTTTTTTCATGGATTTAAAGAACCCGTTTGGTAATGTTTTTGATAAGGGACACCTTTAAGAATTTGAAAACATGCCAGCATAAATCCCATCATAAACCAAAACCAAATTCCATTAAAATTACTAAATATACTCATACCCGCTGAAAGAGGCCATAAGAAGAGTATTGCTCCCAAACACCCACTAAACAAAAGGGGATTTTTACAAATCTCATACCAATTTTTATATATCATTTTGCACCAGAAGAAAATAATCGTGCAAAACAATAGAAGTCCAATCAGGCCATTATTAACCCACAATTCTAAATAGATTTGATGAGGGTGTATTAGGCAGCGACTGTTTTGATCGTCGACAGCATTGGGGTCATATTTAGGTAGTTTGCAAACTAGGCGGTAATTATTTGAACCAACACCTAAAATTGGATGATCTTTAATTATTTCAAGCGCTGCATCAAATTGAGCAAGATATGCTTTAGAATTCTTGGGGTTTTCTTTAATTTGCTGGATAGTGTTGTTATATAGTCGGTCCTGCATCTCTTTATCCAAACTGATGGTTAACCCAAATCCACAAACAAGTAAGGTGAGGCACAGTAAGATATACACTCTAAATTTTCTAAGCATGATAGAGCATAGTACTAGTGCAAATAACATGAGTAACAGGGCCATTCTCTCACCAGAAAGTAAAATAGTTATGAGCATCAAGATGGAAAAGCCAATAGTTAAAGGTAAGGTTATAGACCTGTTAGAAGGAGATCTATTATAAAAAGATTGATCATATGATAGGAAGGCTAACAACGCAACCATCATCGGTATTCCTAGTTTCGTTAAATAAATTCCAAGTGTACTAATCTGAAATGGTCCAGATAACCGCCCAGGTCTCTTCTCGTTCCCTGCAAAATCAAATCCGAACAAATATTCAAAAAGCCCATCAACTACAGAAAAAATAAGGGTAGCTACAAACACATAAATTAGTAGTCGAAGATCCGTTTTTTTTTGAAGAACCCAATATGAAATAGCAATTGCAAAAAGAGGAAAGCGAATATTGGGAACAGATCTCTCTAGTGCAAGTTCTATATTAAAGGCTTGGAAACTATTTAACACTGTAAAAAACCAGAAAAGAAAAGCAGCGATAACCCACCCACTTTTTAGCCAGTTAAAATCTTTCCAATAAACTGAGTAAATAAGAAAACATACAGCGATAATAGTAGCAGCAATATCAAGTGGAGAGCGGCCAATTAAAATTAAACTTGGCATCATAAGAAGAATTAAAAACATAATACGTCTCATGAGGTCATCATCATAAGTAAAGTATGTTCGCAAACTTGAAAGAGATATAAGTATCAAGTGCTTAACCTTTTTGTTCATTAAAATAGAATGGTTCTCAGTAAAGGTGACAATTACAGATTAAATGAAAATATACTAAGAACAACGCAAATCTTATACGAGAAAGAGTATGTTTTTATTCAGATTTCTTAATACTTAACATTTATTTTTACAAGATTTTTCTAGAAACAGAGCCGTTAGTCCGTGAATTTAGGTTTAAGAATAAAGGAAGGAGAGACTTGCAAAGCTTTAAAATGCTGAGCATAGTGAATGAAAAGAGTTTTTACTTTGAAAGCGGGAGAGAACCGAATGCCCGACCAGCAAAAAATTGTGCCTATTAAAAACAATTACAAAGAAGGTCAAAACCTTGAATTTGGACCGTGGTTATCACAAGCCTCGATCCTTATCGTAGATGATGAGCCAGGCATACGTAATTTCCTCGTGAAAATGTTGAAGCCCCGCTGTAAGAAAGTTGTCGAGGCCTCAAATACTAGAGAAGCCTCTCTGGCTCTGGATAAAGGACATTTTGACGTTGTCATCTTAGATAATATTATGACAGGGCAAAGTGGTGTCGAATGGTTGGTTGAGCAAAGAACGATTGGTTTTTTTGCAGATGCAATTCTTATCACAGCTTATGCTGATTTAGAAACAGCTATAAGAGCACTGCAAGCTGGTGCCGTAGATTTTGTTTTAAAGCCATTTCGTTCAAACCAAATATTAAATGCTGTTGCACGTTGCCTGGATCGCATTCGGTTGCGTCGTGAAAATTTCTTGCTTCGTTATGAGCTTGAGGCAAACTCAAATGAAGATAGCCAGCACAATAGATTAATCGGTTCATCTAAAGCAATTTCAGAAATTCGAAACACATTAGAACGTGTCGCTCCCATGCCAACATCAGTGCTTATCACTGGCGAGTCTGGCTCTGGTAAAGAAATAGCAGCTCGCACACTTCATTCTTTATCAGATCGAGCAGATCAACCTTTTGTACCGGTAAATTGTGCAGCCATTGCTGAAGATATGATTGAAAGTGAATTTTTCGGTCAATTAAAAGAAGTTACAAGCGAAACTCTGGGTCGAAGAGAAGGCCTCTTTTCCTATGCAAGTGGTGGTACTTTGTTTCTTGATGAAATTGCCGAATTACCACTGAGTATGCAGAGCAAATTATTGCGAGCTATTGAAGATAAAAAAATCAGACCAGTCGGCTCAGAACGCGAAGTNCCTGTCAATGTCAGGTTTGTATTTGCAACGAATGCCGATTTACCCTTAGAGGTTGAAGAAGGGCGTTTCCGCTCTGATTTATTCTATCGATTAAACATAATGCATATAGCCATGCCCCCTTTAAGGCAACGTAGTGGAGATATAAAAGAACTGGCTGAAATGTTCGTAGAAAAATTTTCTCTTGAATTAGGCGTGCAATCACTACCTCTTACAAAAACGGTTTTGGATGGTCTTTCAAAAATGGAATGGCCAGGAAATGTAAGGGAATTGCGTAATTTTATAGAACGTTCACTNATTTTAGGCGCCTATCCCACACAATTCCAAACCAAAAACACATCCATAGAAGATCAAAATTCAGAGAGAATGGATAAGGTTGAAAAACGCCACATCCTAAAAGTCTTGGAAACTTCAAATGGTAACAGAGCCGAAGCCGCCAGAAGGCTAGGTATCTCTAGAAAAACCATCGATCGTAAATGTGCCCAGTGGGAGGTTTAGTTCTTCTCAGGTTTTATCTTTAATAAAAGAACAAGAACTAATTTATAGGAGATGTGATCAAAGAGTGATGAATAACTCAACGAGTAGTTTAGACGATGTTTAATTTAGCGCCGAAAAATTTCAAGCTAATGATCCCAGATGTGGATAAATCAGTTCGTTTACGCTTGCTCCTTGTTGCCCTTCTTCCCATACTACTGGTTTCTCCCTTGTTAATGGGGATCTCAATTTATCGCTGGTCTAATCAATTCGATAACCTGCTAATCTCGAAGGTAAATGGTGACCTTACAATAGCACGCCAATACCTCAATCGCATTTTAGAAAATAGCGGAGAGAAGATACAAGCCGTTGGAGCATCAGCGAGTTTTGTAGATGTCGTCAATAATAACGTAAATAATGAACTCTCTTTTTATCTTCAAAAAAGTCGAAACGAACTCGGGTTCGATTTTCTCTATCTTGTGAAAGACAAGGGAGAAATCATGGCATCTGCTTCAAAGACAAAAAGTCAAAGAATACCCAAAATATGGTCTGTCATNCAAAAAGCCTTAAAAGGACAGCCAGCAACCAGCATAGATATTTATAATAAAAAACAACTTTTCTTCTTATCACCAGAGTTAGCCAATCAGGCCACCATTAAAATTATTCCAACCAAAGCTGCTGTTCCAACCAATCGCAAAATTGAAACGCGAGGAATGATGGTGCAAACTGCCACTCCCGTCATGGTAAACGGTGAAAAAGCAGCGCTAGTTGGCGGAATTTTGCTGAATAGAAATTTAGACTTCATTGATACGATCAACGCCCTGGTATACCAACAGGCAAGTCTCCCCTTTGGCAGCCAGGGCACAACAACTTTATTTTTAGATGATGTTCGTGTGAGCACAAATGTCCGTTTGTTTGAAAACAAACGAGCACTAGGCACCAGAGTATCTGCTATCGTGCGTGAAACAGTTTTGGATAAAGGAAAAGTCTGGTTAGATCGCGCATTTGTTGTAAATGATTGGTACATTTCAGCTTATGAACCAATTATAGACAGTTACGGACATCGGGTTGGAATGCTCTATGTTGGCTTCCTTGATAAGCCATTTCAAACAGAGAAATATACGACACTCCTTATTTTAGTAGCAATTTTCCTTATGGTCACTGTGGTTTCCGTCCCGATTTTTCTCTATTGGGTAAGAGGAATTTTCAAACCTTTGGAACGNATGGTTTCCACCATTCTGGATGTTGAAGAAGGAAACATGAGTGCCAGAACNGGNCCAGTTGAAAGCGGAGATGAAATTGGTAAGGTTGCGAAACACCTCGATGAATTGTTGGATCTTTTGCAGGAAAGGGATTTGCAACTAAGAAATTGGGCGCAAGAGCTCAACAAGCGCGTGGAAGAAAGAACCGCAGAACTGCAAGAGACTAACAAGCAGTTAGAAGCAACAACACAGCAGTTGGTCATTTCTGAAAAATTAGCCGCTATCGGTGAAATTACAGCTGGTGTCGCCCATGAAATTAATAATCCCGTTGCTGTCATCCAGGGCAATATGGATCTGATACGAGAAGTATTAGGGGACGAGACGAAACAAGTCATAACAGAGTTCAGACTGATAGATGAGCAAGTTCATTCGATTAACTTGATTGTGAGTAAACTTTTACAATTTGCAAGACCTGAAGAATTTGCTGGGTATCATGACCAGCATATGGTTGATGATGTTATGACAGATTGCTTGCTCTTGGTGCAGCACTTGCTTAATAAAACTCTCATAAAAGTTGAGCGAAGCTCCAACTCAGTAAATCATGTTCTAATTAACCGGACAGAATTTCAACAAGTTTTAATCAACCTCATAGTCAATGCAATTCACTCAATGGAAGGTGGCGGCACCTTAACATTAAACATCAATGATAAAGTTGAAGCTGAGAAAAATGGTGTCTTGATTGAAATTTCAGACACAGGAAAAGGCATGTCTCCTGATATCCTAAAACGTGCCTTTGATCCATTTTTTACAACTAAACACAGTGAGGGTACTGGTTTGGGGCTCTCCATCTCACAAACATTAATCACTCGCATGGGAGGAGACATTAATGTTGAAAGCACGGTTGAAAAAGGAACAACATTCTCCATTTGGTTACCAGCAATACTAGAAGAGGAACCTCTAAGTAATATCTCTTAAATAAAAATACCGAGTATTCGTGGCTTTACAAATTGAAGAACAGAGTTGCACTATAAAAGAATTGATCCCTTAGCATAATTCATCAAGTAGCATTTAATCTCTAAAAGCTCCAAGTTTTATAGAAACGAAAAATCTTATGTCATTGCCAAATGGTGATAACAATTCACAATCAAATTTCTTCATTAAAGCAGCCCCATTGATTTTCATACTGTTATGGGCTGGCGGGTTTACTTTTGCTAAATTAGGCCTCAACAGTGCCGCGCCATTCACACTGTTGAATATGCGCTTTTTCTTCGCCTCCATTGCTTTTTACGGCCTCTACCTGATATTCAAACCTGCTATGCCTAAAACAAAAAAAGAATGGCAACACACAATAACAACAGGTTTTTTACTGCAAGTTGTTCATTTTAGCTGTGTGTATTATGCGATTGTTTGCGGCATCTCAGCTGGCGGTGTTGCCGTCATCACGTCTATGCAACCGGTATTAATCGCAATTCTCTCGCCGCANATAACNGGNGAGGTGATTACAAAGCGCCAATGGTTAGGGTTTTTGCTCGGTCTAAGCGGTGCCCTCATCGTGATTGTCCTACAAACTGAAATTAGTTATTCGTCGAGCCTAGGTATTATATTGTCATGTGCCGCTTTGTTCACTATGACAACTCTCACGCTGTATGAAAAACGTTTCGGTGGCAATCAGCACCCCATATCAATGAACCTAATCCAATATATTGTAGGCTTTGTCTGTACATTAATTCTGGCCCTAATCTTTGAAGGGTATCGCTATGAAGCAACAACAGAACTTTACCTAACGCTTGTTTATTTGGTCGTTGGTAATTCGATTATCGGCGTCACTTTGTTNCTTTCAATGATTAAATTTGGTGAAGCCTCAAAAGTGTCTTCGCTTTTTTTCCTGGTGCCCCCAATCGCAGCGATTTATGCCTGGGTTCTTGTAGATGAAGTTTTGTCAATCTGGGCGTGGGGTGGCGTCGCCCTGGCCGCAATCGGCGTTAGCTTCGTTCGGGCAGAAAAAAAGCCATAAGCTACATGCTTATGGCTTTTCTCATTCCATCAAACTCACCACGCGAAAAAGAAGTGATGTCTTTTTGGCATCAGGACATGACGCCATTTGGCGCCCGGTGCCTAGCACTGCCCCTCGNAGGCACAAGCGCCATAAGCGCTTGAAATAGCTGTGAGAGAAATAAAGATAAAACTATCTCTATTCCTTTTCTTGACCGTCCTCACCTAAGCGAACAAGGTCATTCATCAGGCCATTTGTGCCATTATGAATGGTAAGTCTGTCTACCTTGGCAGAAATTTCTGTCAAAGCTTCAAGCTCTTTCAATCGAAGCATAACAGGGTTATCAGCCATCACCTTGGCGGTATTCAAAAGAGAGCGTGTGGCATTGGTCTCTTCTCTTCGGCGAATAATATTCGCTTCAGCTTCTTTCTCAGCTGTCACAACCTTATTCAAGATTTCACGCATCTCACCTGGAAGGATCACATCTTTCAGTGAAATCTCTTTCACTTCAATACCGATTTCAGCCATTTCAGTTTTTACTTTTTCAGACGCTTCGGCATCGATGGTAATTTTCTTTTCCAAAACTTGATCAAGCGTTAAAGCTCCAAGAGTTTTACGAAACGCATATTGCAAGGCACGATAAAGCGCATCTTCAAAGTCTTTTACCTTAGTTGTCGCCAATAAAGGGTCAGTGACTTGATAGTCCGCAGCAATGTTAACGCGAATGGTCACTCTGTCTTTCGTGAGCACTTCTTGGCCGCTAACATCAAGAGCTTGTCGCCGTGTATCTATGATTTTAAATACAACAGACTTTCCAATACGCCAAAAACCATGAAGACCAGCTCCAAGCTTACGATCAAATGCACCATCAATGTAAACAAGGGCAACCTGGCCATCCAAAACCTCTTTTACATAAAAATGGCCAACGATTCGAGAAATTCCAGAACGCTTTAATAGTGTAGGAGAAACAGAAAAGTCATTTGAAACGTCAATTAATTTAACTGTCCACGGCCCTGCATCATTCCAAACATGGATTTTCTCATCTGGCCCAAGCGCACTATAAAGCTGTCCGTCTCTCTCTATCATAGCCACCTCGGTTGGNGATGTTTGAATGGTCGTTAAATGTGCTTTTGCCTGCTCAGGGATTTTGTTCATAACCGCTTTGGTGAGATTAGACTCGAAATAAGGATCGCGGTTAATATCATATCGCATGATGAACAACCGATTGCGTCGGTTTGATAAACTATATTCTCCAGGCGCAAGAATGCGATTGACCTGTCCCTTATAAAGGGCAATCACCCGTTCATTCTCATTGACGAGAAAACGTTTTTTTCCAAAAATCCAATCAAAAATACCCATGTTACTGTTCCTCACCATGCATTTGTAACATCCATGCAGGTTTTGTTTCACGAAGTTCAAATTTCGAATAAAAATTATTTAGCTTGTTCAAAAAAAGAAATAATTGGGTCTAACCCAAAGTTTAAAAACAAGATTCGAAAACTGACGACAAAAAATCAAGCGGCAAAGACAGAGCGGGTATTAGAAGGAAACAAAGCGCGGGCTCAACTCTATACATTGTTAAAAGTTGATCCTGGACTTTATCCCGTCAATACCATCATGGCCGTGCGGCATATCATTCAAGGTGATAAATCAGGCTTTCCCAAAAAGAGCTACGCTCTTAAAAGGATCACCACTCATTGTCACAAGCCAGTTTTCGAACCAAAATAATAATAGTCAGCTTAAAAGGCTGGAGCGTTTTCTAGACGCGTTATGATAGAAGGAGTTGAACCTTCGACCGTCAGGGTGATAACCTGATGCTCTACCAACTGAGCTATATCCTTGGCCAAGATAATAGGATTCGAACCTATGACTTCTGGATGGAATTTCCAGCGCTCTACCAGACTGAGCTATATCCCGTAAACCACAAACGAAAGAACCTTCCCTATGCAGAGCTAGTAATCATCAAAATGATCAGCACGGCAGGGGATGTGAATGAAGATCACAAACCATTGAAGTGACTTTCAAATTTTGTAGCCTGCAGCGTTCATAAAACCTTAGTGTGAAAAAAATGAGGCAAAATAGATAAAACATGAAAACTAAAACCACACGCTATAGGTGCCTATAGCATGTGGTTCACCATAGAGGTGAATTTTAAGAGCTAAGTTTAGGTTCCCTGAAAAACAAACTATAGAGAACTGGTACAACACCGAGTGTTAAGACAGTGCCAGCAATCATGCCACCAGAAATAACCAGTGCGAGATCATAAAACAAAACATCACGTGCAATGACGATTGGCAGAAGGCCAAGGACGGTTGTAGCCGTTGTCATTAAAATTGGTTTCAATCGAGTAACAGACGCATTTAAAATGGCGTCTCGCACTGTTGCTCCATCTTCCCGTTCTTTCTCAATCCGGTCAATGAGCACAATCGCATTATTAATGACAATCCCAGCAAGGGCCAATAACCCAAGAATAGCCATGAAACTAAAGTTTGCCTTTGGCGCTATAAATAACGTCACAGAAATACCAGTGATGACCAGCGGAATGGTAAGAAGAATAATTAAAGGTCGTTTGAAACTGTCAAACTGAGCAACAAGCACTAAAATGATGAGTGCAAAAGCTAAAGGCATATAAGCAAAGAGTGAGCCTTGTGCTTTAGCTGAGTTCTCCAGTTCACCACCTTTTTCTATTTCATAACCAGGAAGCAACGAAGCCTCTAGTTTCCTTAACACTGGAATGAGAGCTGTATCAAGTTCAGCAGCTGTCATGTTTTTATTAGCCCCTGAGACAGTAATTGTGCGCTCTAGGTTTCGCCTTTGCATTAATGAATATTCAGGCTGACCTCTAAATGTAGCAATTTGTAAGAGTGGAATAGGGTTGCCGTTCTCAACGCCAATATTCAATGTGCGCAAACGGTCGATATTTTTACGAGCTAAGCCTTTTTCTCGTAATATAACGGGTATGGTCTGGTCACCTTCACGGTACCCAGAAACAGCTGATCCAGCCAAACTCGCATTTAGAGCATTAGCCACCTGCTCAGACGTCACACCGGCACGTCTGGCACGTGCTTGATCAATATCAACGATGATTTTAACAGTCGGGTTCTCCCAATCATCTTTAATATTACGAGTGCCAGGAACCGCGCGCATCCCATCTGTGATTTGTTCTGAGATAGATTTCAAAACCTTCGCGTCACCTCCAACAATTCTATATTCTACAAGTCCAGCCTCTCCAGGCCCCATAGACATTGGCTTTGGCGTCACACGAACGCTCGGCATAGAACGGTTCGCAAAGTGGCGCACTTTTTCTAGCAAAGATAAAATATCCGAAGGCTCTTTAACATTAACAACCAAAAAAGCCCGAAAAGGATCTGAGTCATTAGGGTCAAGTCCTAGATAAAAACGAGGTCCCCCACCGGCAACATAAGCAACATGGTTTTTGACCTCAGGATTTTTAGATTTATCGAGCAACCAGTTTTGTAATGGTTTCACAGACGCAAGCGTTTGATAGCTATTACTGCCAACAGGAGCATCAACNAAAATTTGCAATTGAGTACGCTCTGAAGCNGGGAAAAACACTTTCGGCACGTAGGCGAAAAGCGAAATGCCTCCAAATAATGTAAGAAGAACAACACCTAAAAATGCAAAGCGAAATTTTAAAATTGCATCAAGGATNGAGCGNTAAATCCGGTAAAATGGTTGTGTNTCATAGTGATTATCATCAATGAGCTTTCCTGGTTTTAAAAACCAGTAACAGAATAAAGGCATCGCAGTCATAGCCATTACCCANGACCCAAGTAGAGAAATAGCAATAACAAGAGAAATTGAGCGCGTGTATTCACCAGCCGTACTGTCAGCAAGCATCAATGGCATGAAAGCAAAAACCGTTGTCAAACTNGAAGAGAGCAAAGGCATGGACATATCTTGTCCTGATGCGATAACAGCNTTAAGCCGNTCCTCGCCTTCAGCCAAACGGCGACTAATATCTTCGGCGATGACGATGCCATTATCTACCAAAAGGCCAAGGGCAATGATCAATGTCGCAAGAGACATACGTTCAAGTTCAATGCCCACAATGCGCATAATAAGAATAGAAAGCAACATGACTAGCGGCACCATCGCGCCAACTAATAATCCAGTGCGCCAGCCTAAAAATACCATAACAACAACCAACACAATGCCGATTGTCTGATAAAGGTTATTCATCACACNGCTAACAGCAATTTCAATCTCATTTGGTTGAAAAGTGATGTAACTGAGCTTATAGCCAATAGGTAAACCCTGTTCTATTTCTGTGGTCTTGGCTTTGATATCTTCAGCAAATTTAAAACTGTCAAATTGGTCAATCATAGAAACAGAAAGCACAATTGCAGACTTGCCATTAAAAAAGGCCGGCGATTTAGGCGGGTCAGCAAAGCCCCGAGAGATCTTGGCAATGTCTTTTAGGTAAGCAACTTGGCCAGCCTTGTTAGGAATTTTAATTTGAAGGTTTTCTAGCTGTTCTAAGTTTTCAAAATTCCCGGTCGGCTCCACATAAAAAGATTGTCCATTCGCCTGAATGATACCACCAGGCAAAACAATATTTTGCCGGCTAATCGCGTCAGTTATGTCAGAAGCACTAATGCCATATTGAGCAAGTCGTATATTATCAACTTCAACAAAAATACGTTCAGGCTCTACCCCAAAAAGAGAAACTTTNCTAACCCCATTAACACGGTAAAGTTGATTNCGTAATCGTTTTGCAGAGGTGCGCATTTCAGCAAGAGTAAACCCTTCAGCGGTTAATGCGATGGTAGCCATGGCAACATCGCCGTAATCATCATTCACAAAGGGGCCTTCNGTACCACTTGGCAAATCACCTTTCACATCTTCCATTTTATTTCGAAGATCTTGCCAAATGGGGGCCATATCACTATAGCGCTCATAAACAGCGGCACGAATAATCGTAACACCATTTTGAACGGTTGAAATTATGTTTTCAACCTCAGGGATTTCTCTAAGTTTTTCTTCAATCTTGCGAGTGATTAAATTCTCAATGCGTGTGGGTGACATGCCATTGAATTGAGCCGTGATTAAAGCGGTTCGAATGGTGATTTCAGGATCTTCCCGAGAGGGATGTGTTGTATAGCTAAATGGTCCTGCCAGCAAAATGAGCAAAACAAAAAGTAAGACAAGTGTCCTGTTATTTAAGGCAAAGGCTGTTAAATTCCGCATGGAAAAAAGTCTTTCAGCTATTTAAGAAGGCGAACAGGGCGTTTGTCATAGAGAAAAGAGACACCAGCTGTCGCTATGATATCTCCATTTTTGACCTTCCCCGCAATTAGCAAATCATTATCACGAATGTTCACAACCTGAACCATCCGCCGTTCAACAAAATTTTTGTCTTTATTGAAAATGAAAACATAAGCTTTTTCAGGCTCACCGCTAGGCAAGACAGCGGTTGTCGGCACAGCAAAGGTCGGCACACCAAGATCTTCTTGAAATTTAAACGTCACTTCCGCACTCATGCCAGGGCGCAATTTATCAATTTTTTCACTAAGACCAATAGTGACAGGAAAAGCGTTGGCTTGCCCGGCTTGTGAACTAATCTCTTTGACATAGCCCTTGATAGGAGCACTAAGACCAATAGAGAGTTTCACATCAACTTCATTGCCTATCGAGACTTCATTGACCAAAGTTTCTGGGAGTGAAACATCAACTTCATAATTATCTTCAGTATGTAAAGTTACAATCTCTTTACCAGCAGTAACTTCTTCAAAAACTTCAACTGATTTTTCTGAAATTGCTCCATCAAATGGTGCTAGGAGTGAGGTTTTCGCCAGATCTCTTTTAGCAATTTTCAAGGCACTATCTTGAATGGAAACTTCACTACGCGCGCTCTCTAGCGTGGCAAGTGAGCTATCAAAATCAGTCTTAGTTGTGAATTTCTTTTTATAAAGCTTACGTTGCTGTTCAAACTTTTTTTCAGCGTCTGCAAGGCGAGCTAGTGCACTTTTTAAATTACCTTCAGCACTTTGCACCTTGAGGCTATAAGTCTGGGTATCCATTTCAGCAAGAACATCGCCTTTTTTAACGCGATCACCAACAGCTACATTCAATTTTAAAATTTGCCCGGAAATTTCAAAAGCAACTTTGGTACTCACCGTCGGAGAAATAACACCAGCAATGAGACGAGCTTGATTAACGACCTTCGGTTTTAAAGTCATATATTTAATCGAGCGAACAACTTCAGCTTCCTCGGCCTTTTCAGGCTCCGAACAAGCAGCAAGACTAAATGATAATAAGGTAAGTGAAATTAAGCGAAAGGTGTGGCCAAAGAAAACACCATTAAAAAGACGTTCCATAATACCCCCAACATATCCCCGAATTTAGGGACGAAAACTATATCTAAATGATATATATACTTTCCAGTCTAAGGGGTAAAGAAATTTAAGGGAGAATGCATATAAATCATCCTCCCTTAATATTTTATCAGTGGTCTAAATTTGAAAACAATAATTATTACTGGCCAGCAACACTACGAATAGCATTGTAAGTGCCAGATCCAAATTTGCCATCTAGCGCTCCATTATAATAACCCTCTTTTGCCATCAAACGTTGCAATTCTTTTCTAAAGGTTAGCGACCAACCAGCCGAATTTGTTGTCATTTCTTTAACAGCAAACTGATGCTTACCTTTCAGAGCTATTAAGACCCACTTGGCAGCTTTTTTATCATTCCGCTTAACCCCTTTGCCAAGCAATCTCATATAGCCAAGCATGTAGTTTGAATTTGCAAACCCTTGATCAGCAGCAGCTTTATAAAGAGACCAGGCCGTGCGCTCGCTTTTCTTCACGCCGCGCCCATAGAGGTACATATAAGCTAAGTTGTTTTTCGCCCGCGCGATCCCACCATCAGCACCTTTACGATACCATTTAACAGCCTCATTGAAATTAACTGGCATGCCGCGCCCAGTTTCATTCATATAGCCAAAGTTGGTCATGCCATTAAAATTCCCAGCCAAAGCTGATTTTTTGTACCACTTAGCAGCTTCTTTAAGGTCGCGGTTAATCCCCTTGCCGTTCTCATACATATATCCAAGATTAGTCATACCCTGGGCTTCACCAAGTTCAGCAGCGCGTTTGTACATTTGAGCTGCTTTCGACACATCCTTCACGATGCCAAAACCGTTTTCTAGAGAATATCCTAAATTCACCATGGCGCTTTTATGCCCTAGGGAAACCGCCTGCTTATAAAGGCGAACGGCCTTATATTGATCTTTGGTCTCGCCATTCTTGCCGTTAAAGATGTTCCATGCTCGTGTGAAAATAGCTTTAGCATTCTTCGAAACTTTTTTAGGGTTCTTCACAATAGGTGGCAACAGGGCAAGCACCTTATTAGGTTGCTTACTCTTCAACTCAGTCAGGCGCGCTTTCGCAAGGGTGGAGTATATCCCACTTTTACATTCGGCTAAGAAAGCCTCAACTTGAGCGTAGGTTGCTGAGGTCGCAATTTGTGGCCAAACACCACATGTTCCCCCGCCTTGAACATTAACGCTAGGTTGTTTTTGTACGATTTTTTCTGGTTTGGATACTTCAGAAAAGCCAACGGCTGGCGGTGTGAAATAAAAGTCACCAAGCACTTCATCATAATAGGCAGGGCGTTGTTCATGGCTCACAGTCGAGGCAAGCTTCATAACCTTGCGGCGCACTTGGCGCGCAGTATCAGAGAGTTTTAAACCAGGTTTGGAAAGCAGTGGCACCAAAGTGCGAGTGAAAACAGAATTTGGATGCGGGTCACTGTCACTTAAACGATCAAGCGCAGATTGCCCAAATCCGGCAGAATAAAGGATAAACGTACCCTCAGGTGGTGCTTCCATCGTGCCAAGACCACGTGTGCGCCCTAAACTACGTGTACCAGATTTTTGAAACGGGTTATTTCTACACGCATCTAAGATAAGTAAAGTCATACGCACTTTACGACGGCCAATTTCATTCAGGATATAATTGACCCCAATGGCTTCACTTTTCACAAAAGATTCCTGGCCAGGCTCAGCATTCGGAATATCGGTCGGTAGGAGATAGTTTTGCCCGCGAATTTCAACACCATGCCCCGCGAAGAAGAAAAGAGCTTCATCTCCAGCTTGCAACGAAGAGAGAAAGCTTTGTAATTGTTGGTTAAATCCGCGGCGATTAAGGTCTTTATGTAAATGAACCTGAAAGCCAAGTTCTTTTAGTTTTTTTGAAATGCTATCGGCGTCATTTTGTGCTTTAGCCAGCTTTGGTACATTGACATAACTGTCATTACCAACAACAAGGGCCACTTTTTTCGCGGCAAAACTGAATGTTGAGAAGGGAAGTAGCAAAACTACAGTCAATATCAAAGAAGCCAGACCGCGCATTTCAAAAATCCTCCAAAGAGCTAAAAATCTTAAATCTAATCCAAAGTATAAAAGAACTGTGATGAAATTTCCATATCAACGAAGATTAAATTATTGCAATGTTTCATAGAAATGGCTCTATTGAGTGAACAAAATAGGCATATTAGGGTAATGTCCGAAGCTTAAATTTAGATTTGGACATAAAACGTAGATTTATAATAAAGAGATGTTAGCGTTTGAATATGAATTATAAATTTTCTGCAATTCTTGTTTTCTTCAATTTTCTTATACTCTTATCAGCACCGCTTAAAGCAGAGCAGCTATTGGAAAAAGTAGAATCTCCTTACAACACCATCTATATTTACAAGCAACCACCCTATATCACTCTGGCGTTTGGCCATAAAAGTCGTCGTTATGTTGAAAGCCGCCGCAATCCAAACGATCTGATGGAATTGCCGGTTGAATATACAAAAAGCTTCACCATAGGCATGGCGTACCCAAAAAACCTGAACTCATTTTTAATGATTGGCATGGGCGGTGGCTCAACCAGCTGGTATTTGCACAAATCATTACCCAAAGCAAAAGTCACTGCCGTAGAGCTAGACCCTGAAAT
>JGI24723J26617_10000320_pt1 | contig 48307 bp, 46 predicted proteins | sample Cruoilmetagenom6_FD_26617 | JGI IMG/M metagenome (IMG submission 26617) | reverse complement strand
ACAATAATTTTGGAATCTTTATTTACTAAAACGCTCATTATATATTTGGTTTAATTGATTCTTGCAAAAATAAAGTTTTGAAAAGGAATTCTAAACTATTCTCCTGCATATTTATTTTTCTAATTTTTTTAAAATGAAAGGGATTTGCTTAACATAGGCCAGCTGTTTTAATTTTTCCCTTGATTCCTCTGCGGGACTACCAAAATAATTCCCGCCTCCTTCCAAGGATTTGGAAACTCCTGTTTGTGCCATCACAACTGCTTTTTTTCCAATGGTAACGGCGCTTGTTATGCCAACCTGTCCCCAAAGGGTAACCTCATCTTCTATGATTACGCAACCAGCAATCCCGGTCTGGGAGGCAATTAGGCATTTTTCCCCTATTACCGTATCGTGGCCCACTTGCACTTGGTTGTCCAATTTAGATCCTTTTTTTATGGTGGTATCGCCCGTAACACCCTTGTCTATGGTGCATAGTGCACCAATGTCTACGTTATCCCCAATCACGACCCTTCCGCCAGAGATTAGTTTATCATATCCTTCCGGCCTTTTTTTGTAATAAAATGCGTCCGAGCCCAATACCGATCCCGAATGTATGGTAACGTTGTTTCCTATTACCGAATTATCGTAAATGGATACATTGGAATGAATTAGGCAGTTGTCCCCAATTACCACATTGTTCCCAATAAAACAATTGGGTTGTATTATGGTATCCTTGCCAATTTTGGCAGAGCTGGCAATATTGCTTTGGGACCTACTAAATGGTTTGAAAAAAAGAGTGAGGATGTTAAAATCCCTAAACGGGTCGTTTGAGATCAATAAAGCCTTGCCCTCTGGACAGTCTACCTTTTTATTGATCAAAACAATGGAAGCTGCACAATTTAGGGCCTTGTCGTAGTATTTTGGATGATCCACAAAAACGATGTCACCTTTCTCAACAACATGGATTTCGTTCATCCCCAAAACGGGAAAATCATCATGGCCCACATATTCCGCATTGATGATGGTAGCAATCTGGTTAAGTGTATAAGGAGATGGAAATTTCATAATAAGGTTCTTATGCCATTAAGCAGCAAAAAGCGTCGTGCAACTGTATTATTCCTTAACACGCTCCATATAAGAGCCTTTTTCCGTGTCAATCTTTATCTTATCGCCTTCGTTGATAAACAAGGGAACATTTACAGTAGCTCCTGTTTCAACCTTGGCAGGTTTGGTAGCATTGGTAGCTGTATTGCCCTTAACACCAGGTTCGGTATAAGTTACTTCCAAGATAACACTTGCCGGCATATCTACAGAAAGTGGCATGCTGTCCTCTGTATTGAAAAGTATGGTAACCACTTCCCCTTCCTTCAATAAATCCGGCGCATCCAAAGAGCTTTCTTGTAGCGCAATTTGGTTGTAGTCGTCCGTATTCATAAAGTGGTAGTTTTCTCCCTCCGCATATAAAAACTGATAAGAGCGGGTTTCCACCCGAACATCCTCAATTTTAGCACCTCCGGAAAAAGTGTTGTCCAATACTTTTCCAGTGCTTATACTCTTGAGTTTGGTCCGTACAAAAGCAGGACCCTTTCCCGGTTTAACATGGAGAAATTCAATTATTTTGTAAATGTCGTTGTTGTACCTAATGCACAATCCTTTTCTAATATCTGATGTTGATGCCATAAAATTCTAATTAGTACTGAAATAACCTTTCATGATTCCTCTTTGGGAATCCCTTATAAATTGTAAAATTTCATCCCTTTCCGGGGTAGCTTCCATTTCTGCTTCAATAATTTGAACAGCTTGGGAATTATTGTAATTCTTTTGATATAGAATTCTATAGATGTTCTGTATCTCCCGGATTTTATCGGAGTCGAAGTTTCTTCTCCTCAATCCTACGGAATTGATACCTACGTACGATAAGGGTTCCCGTGCCGCTTTTACAAATGGCGGTACATCTTTCCTAACCAAGGAACCGCCCGTAACAAAGGCGTGGCGACCAATGGATACAAATTGATGTACAGCTACCAATCCCGCCAATATTACATTATCACCAATGGTTACATGTCCGGCCAAGGTGGAATTGTTGGAGAAAATACAATTGTTGCCCACCAGACAATCGTGGGCAACATGGCAATAGGCCATTATTAGACAATTATCCCCAATAACAGTTTTCATCCTATCGGATGTGCCCTTGTGTATAGTGGCACATTCCCTTATAGTAGTGTTATTGCCTATTATGACCGTGGTATCTTCGCCTTCATATTTCAGATCCTGGGGTGGTGCCGATATGACGGCTCCAGGGAAAATATTGCAGTTTTTGCCAATACGTGCACCTTCCATAATGGTAACATTGGAACCTATCCAGGTACCATCTCCTATTACCACGTTATTGTGTATAGTTGTAAACGGTTCTACTACAACATTTTTGGAAATTTTAGCTCCAGGGTGAATATAAGCCAGTGGTTGATTCATCCTTCTATTTCTTTTTAACTATTTGAGCCATCATTTCAGCTTCGCAAACCAATTTACTATTGGCATAGGCATAGGCCTGCATGTGACATATACCTCTTCTTATAGGTGTAATTAAACTACAGTGGAAAATTAACGTATCTCCCGGAAGTACTTTTTGCTTAAACTTTACATTATCTATCTTCATGAAAAGCGTAAGGTAATTTTCAGGATCGGGAACGGTACTCAACACCAATATCCCACCGGTTTGTGCCATCGCTTCCACTTGAAGTACTCCCGGCATTACGGGAGCTCCGGGGAAGTGGCCCACAAAGAATGGTTCGTTCATGGTAACATTCTTCATTCCTACCACGTGCTGATCGGACAGTTCCAGTATTCTATCAATAAGCAGGAAAGGAGGCCTGTGTGGCAACATGTCCATGATCTGATGGATATCCATCAAGGGGGGCTTGTTCAAATCATATTGGGGTACATGGTTCCTTTTTTCCATCTTAATGATTTTGGACAATTTTTTGGCGAACTGTGTATTCACAAAATGTCCCGGCTTATTGGCAATTACCTTACCTCTGATCCTTGTCCCCGTCAGGGCTAGATCGCCTATAACATCCAATAATTTATGCCTGGCAGCTTCATTGGGCTGGTGCAGCGTTAGGTTGTCCAATATCCCGTTGGGCTTTACCGATAATTTCTTCTTATTAAAAGCCTTTTCCAGCCTTTTCATGGTTGAATCGGAAATCTCCTTGTCTACATATACAATGGCATTATTTAAATCGCCACCTTTAATCAAACCGTTTTCCAACAACATTTCAAGTTCGTGCAAGAAACTAAAAGTTCTGGCATCGGCTATTTCCGACTTAAACTCGGTTAAATTCTCCAGGGTGGCATTTTGGGTACCCAGCACTTTGGTACCAAAATCCACCATGGTGGTTACTTGGTAGGTGTCGGCAGGGATAATGGTGATTTCGCTACCGGTTTCCTCATCTTTGTACGAAATTACGTCCTTCACCACAAACTCGTCCCGCAGTGCATTTTGATCAACGATTCCGGCCTCTTCCAGTGCCTCCACGAAATACTTGGAAGATCCGTCCATAATGGGAGGTTCCGGGGCATTCAATTCAATTAATACATTGTCTATTTCCAGTCCAACCAGGGCGGCCAGAACATGTTCCGAAGTTTGGATCTTTACCCCGCGTTTTTCCAGATTGGTACCCCGTTGGGTATTTACTACATAATTGGCGTCAGCTTCAATGATGGGCTCACCTTCCAGGTCCACGCGCTTAAAAGCATATCCAAAATTTTCAGGGGCGGGAACAAACTTCAATGTTACATTTTCCCCTGTGTGCAATCCTACACCCTTTAGTGTAATTTCCTTTGCAATTGTCCGTTGTTTTGTAGTTGTATTACTCACCGTCAATCCTTTTTTTCAATGTGTTCTAATCTATTTATTATTTTGGGCAGGTTTTTAAAATGTACATAGGATTTATTGTAATCCCCGTAATTTAATGCTGGGGAACCCTGCAGTATTTCATCGTCCTTAACATTTCTTCCAATACCGGACTGTGCCTGTATTTTAACCCTGTCCCCTATTATAATATGACCAACAATACCTACCTGTCCCCCTATCTTGCAATATTTTCCAATTTTGGTGGATCCGGCTATCCCGGTCTGTGCAGCTATTACGGTATGTTCTCCGATTTCTACATTGTGGGCTATCTGAATTTGATTGTCCAATTTAACCCCTTTTCTTAATATGGTAGATCCCAAGGTGGCGCGGTCGATAGTAGTTCCCGCCCCTATATCCACATTGTCCTCAAGAACAACGTTTCCAATCTGGGGGACTGCTATGTATTCCCCATTTTCACTAGGGGCAAATCCAAAGCCATCGGCTCCCAAAACCACTCCACTATGAACCACACAATTGTTGCCGATTAAAGTTTCGGAATATATTTTGGCCCCTGCAAATATGACCACATTATTGCCTATGGTAACATTGTCGCCTATATAGACATTGGGATAAATTTTCACATTATCCCCAATCTTTACATTATTGCCCAAATAGGAAAAGGCACCCAAATAAAAATCCTTGCCGTAAGTAGCGGAATCCGCGCTAAAAACAGGTTCTTCGATGCCCACTTTATTGTTTTTAACCTGATTGTAATATTCCAAAAGCTTGGAAAAGGATTTGTAGGCATCATCTACTTTTATCAAAGTGGTTTCCAAATGATGGTCTGGAACAAAGTCCCTATTTACAATGGTTATAGATGCTTTTGTAGTATAAATAAACGAAGTGTATTTTGGGTTGGCCAGAAACGTAAGTGCTCCTTTTTCACCTTCTTCGATCTTCGCCAATTTATGTACAGCTATCTCTGGATTGCCCTCCACATCCCCTTCCAAAATACCCGCGATTTGGCTTGCTGTAAATATCATGGGGACAAAAGTAAGAAAAATAGTTAAACGGAAACTTTAGGATAGCACATATAATATTTGGTAACGGTCTTGGACAGCGTTTTTAAATATTGTTGATCCGAGGCCTTGGCAACATCCGTAATTCTACCATTATTGCGCAGAATGTTTATATTCTGACTTTTAGAGTTGTAAGCTTGGTTTTTTATAACCCCGGAAAATACAAAATAGGCAGTTTCCACATCCGTTAACTGATGTTGGTTCTTAAAGTTTAAAAAGTGTTTGTTGAGTTTGGCTTCATTAATGGGCTTGTTCTTCAGTTTTACGTGTAATAGGCTGCGATTAATAATCATCTTACATAGTCTTGATAATACAAAATCGTCGTGATCTTGCCAGCCTTTTATGGCCCATAGTATATCTACATCATCCAATTGGGCAAATAAATCCAGCTTTTCCCGGGAAAATTTTTCTTTTGGAATATTATTTTCCATAAAGTATTTAAGGGCGCCGTTAAATTGAATATTTTCACCCTTGGCCAATAATTCCTTGGCCCTTTGTAATATTTTTATCAAAAGCTGTTCTGCAACCAATCCGGTTTTGTGCAAATAAACCTGCCAATACATAAAGCGCCTTGCCATCAGGAATTTTTCAACAGAATATATCCCTTTCTCCTCTATCACCAATTCGCCATTTAGAACATTCAACATGGTAAGAAGCCTTTCGGAATTTATATTACCTTCGGCAACCCCGGTATAGAAACTATCCCTTTTTAAATAATCCATCCTGTCCATATCGAGTTGACTGGAGACCAATTGGTTTAAAAATTTCTTTGGGTATTGACCTTTAAAAATGGCAATGGCCGTACTTAACTTACCTTTATATTTTTGATTAAGGGCTTCCATAAACAATAGGGATATATCCTCATGACTTACCCCCTCCACAATACTGTGTTCCATGGCATGTGAAAATGGACCGTGCCCAATATCATGCAATAATATGGCACATAAGAGTCCATCTTCCTCATCCTTGGTGATTTCGATAGATTTAAAGCGGAGGACCTGAATGGCCTGTTGCATTAGGTGCATACTACCTAGGGCGTGGTGGAAACGGGTATGGTGGGCACCTGGATAAACAAGATAGGACAACCCCATTTGGGAGATTCTCCTTAACCGCTGAAAATAGGGTTCAGCAATTAGATTAAAGATTAGTGCATTGGGTATTCCGATAAATCCGTAAATTGGATCATTGAAAATTTTAAGCTTATTTGATTTTATCAAAACCAGAATTCTTTACGCGGACAAATATAAGGACTAAATGAACAAGATAACAATACTTTGGGTAGATGATGAAATAGATTTATTAAAACCCCACATCCTATTTTTGGAGGGGAAAAATTATAAGGTTATTACATGCCTAAGCGGTCGGGAGGCATTGGATGAATTAAAGGAAACACATGTAGATATTGTTTTTTTGGACGAAAACATGCCGGGCATTTCCGGTTTGGAGACGCTGAACGAAATAAAGGTGATCAATAATTCGCTTCCAGTGGTAATGATAACAAAAAGTGAGGAAGAATTGATTATGGAGGAGGCAATAGGTTCCAAAATAGCGGATTATTTGATTAAGCCTGTAAACCCCAATCAAATTCTATTATCGCTTAAAAAGAATCTGGACCATTCCCGTTTGGTCTCGGAAAAGACTACCGCCAACTATCAGCAGGAATTCCGAAAAATTGCCATGGAATTGGCAATGGTAAATAGCTACGCGGAATGGGCGGAACTATATAAAAAACTTATTTTCTGGGAATTGCGATTGGAGGAAATAGAAGATTCTGGAATGTTTGAAATTTTGGAGTCCCAAAAAACGGAGGCGAACCAGCAGTTTGGGAAATTTGTGGAAAAAAATTATACCAGTTGGTTTACGGATAAAGATGGACCCATTATGTCGCACACGCTCTTTGGACAATTGGTCAAGCCAGAATTAAAGGACAACAAAACATTATTGGTAGTCATTGACAATTTGAGATATGACCAGTGGTTGGCATTTGAAGACAGCTTGAACTCTTTCTATAGGAAACGCAAGGAAGTACCCTACTTCAGTATATTGCCTACGGCCACCCAATATGCAAGGAACGCCATTTTTTCAGGGCTTACGCCATTGGATATGGAGAAAAAATATCCTCAATGGTGGAGAAATGACACTGAGGAAGGAGGCAAGAATCTTTTTGAAGCGGAGTTTCTTGAAGCACAGTTAAAACGGTTGGGGCTGGAGTTGAAGTGGGAATACCATAAAATTAGTAGCCTGAAACAAGGGAAGCAGCTTTCCCAAAATTTTAGGTCCCAGAAAGACAATGATCTTACGGTAATAGTATACAACTTTGTGGATATGCTCTCCCATTCCAAAACGGAAATGGATGTTGTTAAGGAATTGGCCGCAAACGATAAAGCTTATCGCTCCCTTGCCCAAAGTTGGTTTAAAAACTCCCCATTGCTGGAAATTATACAGCAGGCACAGGGACTTGGATTAAAATTGATCATAACTACGGACCACGGCACCATAAATGTAAAACAGCCTTCCAAAGTAATCGGCGATAAGGAAACGAGTCTTAACCTTCGGTACAAAACGGGTCGGAGCCTGACCTATGAAGAGAAGGATGTATTGGAGGCAAAAGATCCAAAAAAAATATTTTTGCCCAATATAAATGTTAGTAGTTCCTATATTTTTGCCAAAAATGATCTCTTCTTTGCCTATCCCAACAATTATAACCACTATGTTGGCTATTACAGGAATACATATCAGCATGGAGGGGTTTCAATGGAGGAAATGATAATTCCTTTCGTAGTTTTGGAACCAAAATGATACTTGTATTTTAATAAGTGGGGAATAGGATTTAACTTGCGCAAATTTTAATTTTTTTAAATGACCCTTTCCTATAATATTTCGCAAATATCCGATGTGGCCAAGCAATTGATTGCCAAGGTATCGTCTAAAACGCTCTGCTTTTACGGGGAGATGGGAGCTGGTAAGACTACGCTCATCAAAGCCTTGGTAAGGGAATTGGAAGGTGGGGGTTCTACAAGCAGTCCCACTTTTGGTATCGTGAACGAATACCATAGGGAGAACGGGGAGTTATTGGGGTATCATTTTGATTTTTACCGCCTGAACGATGAATCCGAAGCCTGGGACCTTGGCCTGGAGGAGTACCTAAGTGGAGATACATGGGTTTTTATGGAATGGCCAGAAAAAATAGCAGGATTGCTCCCGCCCACCAGAACGGAGATTAGAATAGAGATTCTGGATGAAAAAAACCGCCAACTTTCAGTTGTGTAATTTCCTTGTAAGCAAATCTTTCCAAATAGTAGCCTTTTGTCCGAGTCAAGTGCCATAATTCCGTTGGCCATCTTAAGATAATGGCTATGGGGCTAGACTCATTTATTTCGATGAAATGTACAGTTTAATCGATGTAATGCATGCTATGTGATTTTTTTTTATATTTTTGTTTTTATGTTAAACCCTTTATCGAACTTAAAATTTAAAAACCATGAACATTAAAAAAGTCTCCCTGGGCCTTGCTTTTGCGGCCTGTATTTCACTAATGAGTTTTTCCTGTACCCCTAGTAGCACGGCCGAAGACGATTCATTATATGAACAGAATATCGACATATTAAAAATAAAGGTACCGGCGAACGGTATAGATATTTTAAAGGTAAAAGTGCCTAAAAACGGTTAAGGCATATCTTACATATTTAGATGGGCTTCTATATACTAGAAGCCTTTTTTTTATGTTATAATAGGGTAAAACAATTACCTATTTGATCAAAATGTTTAAACCGTTTAGCAAACTCGACCAAAGCAGTAAAACAAAGAAATCGAGAAGTCTACTGATTGGCAGCATTGTAGCGGTGATTATTGCCTTGACCCCGTTAATATTTTATTCGTATAAGTTCTTCCCTTCCGGTAGTACCCTGAATCTTTATTTTTACACATACGAAAGTAAATATCAGTTGAGCATTATTACTGTGATGTGGTTGTTTATGGCAAAGTTTGTACCTCTATTGCTTTTGGTTCTATGGTTTTTCACCTGTAAACATTGGTGGTATCACGTGTTGTTAATTCCAATTGCCATGTACATCTTTCAAGCTGTTTCCCTAATTTATGAAGATCGTTTTATAGATGAGGTCGAAATATTTTGGTTACTCCCCATAATGATAATAATAATACCCTTTGTTTATTTTATTCGTTTGAAATTGTTCGACAAGCATGTTCTTGGCATTGATTTGGAGGCAATGGACCGGGAATTAAAGGCCTACAAGGAAAAAGAACTTAAGGAAAAGGAGCGTCCGCAAAAAGACGAAATGGCAAAAGAAAAATTATTGTAATTTTGATTTTGGATAGCCTCGATACATATCGGTATATATCTGACAGATTTACAGCATATGAGCCAACATTCCTCACCGTTTAGCAAGCAGCAATTACTGCCCCAAGAAGAAACTTTGGAAATCCTGAGACAAAAAGGAGAGCTTTTTATAGGGATTCCAAAGGAAAATCAATATCAGGAAAAGAGAATTTGCCTTACTCCCGACGCTGTAAATGCAATTACGGCCAACGGACATAGGATTCTAATTGAATCGGGTGCTGGCGATGGTGCCAATTATTCCGACGTGGATTACACCAATGCCGGTGCGGAAATAACAAGGGATACCAAGAAAGTATTTGCCTGTCCCATAGTTCTGAAGGTGGAACCTGCTACCTTAAAGGAGATCGAGTTTATCAACCCCCAATCCACGATCATTTCAGCCCTTCAGATCAAGACCCAAAGCAAGAAGTATTTTGAGGAATTGGCCAAAAAAAGGATTACTGCCATTGCCTTCGAATATATTAGGGACGACGATGGTAAATATCCGGCAGTTCGATCCCTGAGTGAAATTGCAGGAATATCTTCCGTGTTGATCGCCTCCGAAATTATGGCTGCCACCAACAAAGGAAATGGACTTATGTTTGGGAATATAAGTGGTGTGCCCCCAGTGGAAGTTGTGATTATTGGAGCGGGTACTGTGGGTGAATTTGCTGCCAGATCGGCCATAGGACTAGGGGCCAATGTAAAGGTTTTTGATAATTCCATTACTAAATTAAGGAGTATCCAGACCAATTTGAGACAGACCGTTTACACCTCTACCATACAGCCCAAGAATTTATTAAAGGCGTTAAAGCGTTGCGATGTGGCCATTGGGGCTACCCGCGGTAAGGACCGGTCTCCCGTAGTGGTGACCACTACCATGATGGAGCAAATGAAGAAAGGGGCCGTAATCATAGACGTGAGTATTGATATGGGCGGGTGCTTTGAATCCAGTGAGGTTACCACCCATGACAAGCCCATAAAGGTTAAAAATGGGGTATTGCACTACGGAGTGCCCAATATCCCTTCAAGATACCCAAAAACAGCTTCAATTTCCATTAGTAATATTTTTACTCCCTATTTGCTTAAGATTGGAGAGGATGGTGGTTTTGAAAATGCCTTGCGGTTTGATAAGGGTCTTCGCAACGGTCTATATCTATATCACGGTATTCTGACCAACAAATCTGTAGGCGAGTGGTTCGACCTTTCTTACAGCGATATTAATTTTCTTATTTTCTAGTATATGGCTTTTTTAAAGCGTTTGGGCTTCTTTCTTTTCGGCTTATCCATTGGCTTGGTTTTTTTGACGATTTTTCTAAAGAAAAAATCACAGGAAACGGGTACGGAATTCTGTTATTTCCCTAATTGTAGGACATTAAAGGATATCAGGTCCAAGCAGATCTCTTATTCGGACGCCATCGATCAACTAATCCGCCAACAGGAATTGGACAGTACCGATATAAACGGTTTTTTATATAATGGAGAGGTCGATTTTGGCAAGAGCGAGACCAAGACAAAGCCCTGTAAAACCTATTATATTGAGGGTTTGGTGAAAGATAGGGCAGCCACTTTAAAAGTGAAGAATTGTTCTGAAAAGGCTGTAGTTGAGAGTGTTGCTTTTTAAATTTTTCTTCGCTTCCGTTCTTTTTTCAATAAGGTAAGTTCCCTGCTGGTTTGTCCTGCTACCGAGGTATTCTCCTCGGCCCGTCTTATAAGATAGGGCATAACGTCCTTAACCGGTCCAAAAGGCAGATATTTGGCTACGTTATATCCTTCCTTGGCCAGGTTAAAGGAAATATGGTCGCTCATGCCGTAAAGTTGTCCAAACCAAATTCGTGGATCGTTGTGGTCAATATTTTTGACCTCCATTTGCTCTATTAAACGGTAGCTGCTTATTTCATTGTGGGTTCCAGCAAAAAGTGACATGGTTTCCAAATTATCTACCATATAGGCTACAACATTATCAAAATTTTCATCTGTGGCTTTTTTGGAGGCACAGATCGGGGAAGGATACCCTTTCTCCTCGGCGCGGTCGTTTTCTTTTTCCATATAGGCTCCACGAACTACTTTCATCCCAATGAAATAATTGTTCTCTATGGCGTCCTTATGGAGTTTTTTTAGATAATCCAGTCGATCCCACCTGTAGGTTTGCAGGGTATTGTATACAATGGCCTTCTTTTGGTTGTACTTCCGCATCATTGATGCGATTAGTTCATCTGCGGCCCCTTGCATCCAACTCTCCTCTCCGTCTATCAGAATTGAAACTTCCAGGTCGTGTGCTTTTTTACAGACCTTGTCGTACCTATTTACAACACGTTGCCATTCTTCTTCTTCCTCTTTGTTAAGGCGCTGGCCTTCCGTTATCTTTTGGTAAAGTTTAAAACGTCCAAAACCTGTGGGTTTAAATACAATGAAAGGTATAGCGGCATTTTCTTTAACAAAATCTAAAGTTTTCAAGGCTTTTTCATAACAGGAATCCAGCTGATTCTCCACTTCCTGCCCCTCCACGGAATAATCCAAAATAGTGCTTACCCCCTTTTCGTACATTTTATCGGCAACCACTAAACACTCTTCTTCGTTTACCCCGCCACAGAAGTGATCAAAAACACTGGCCCTGATAAGTTTTTCAACAGGTAAGTGTGCCTTGATGGCAAAGTTGGTTACTGCAGTGCCAATTTTGACCAAGGGCTCATTTGCTATGAGTTTGAACAAAAAATAGGCCCTTTCTAATTCTGAGTCGGTTTTAAGTACAAATGCGGTTGCAGTATCCTCAAAAATTTCCTTCATTTCCATAAAATTATTACGGATTCAAATATAAGTACAGATTTTATATTCTTATCATTTAAAATAATGTTTATTTTGCCAAAAATAAATCGATAATGAATTCTATTACGACACCCTCCTACTCTGTCCATTTTAATGAAAAGGCCTATGTGGCCCTCAATAGCCACTTAGCAAAATCCAATTATTCCAAAGTATTTATTCTGGTGGATGAAAATACCCATAATTGTTGTTTGCCCATTTTTATGTCGAAAATCGAAGGTGAGTACGATTTTGAGATTATAGAGATAGAAGAGGGTGAAGTAAATAAGAACATAGCCACTTGCACCCAGGTATGGGAAGTTTTGTCCGAATTGGATGCGGACAGGAAAAGTGCAATGATAAATCTTGGGGGTGGTGTAGTTACAGATCTGGGAGGCTTTGTGGCCTCCTGTTTTAAGAGGGGTATAGACTTTATCAACGTACCCACTACCCTCCTATCCATGGTAGATGCCTCTGTGGGAGGAAAGACCGGAGTTGATCTAGGACCTTTGAAAAATCAGGTGGGGGTTATCAATCAACCCCAAATAGTGGTTGTGGATACCGATTTTCTTGACACCTTGGACCAAAGGCAGTTGAACAGTGGTTATGCCGAAATGCTAAAGCATGGCCTTATCACCGATGCTAAATATTGGGAGACATTAAAAGCGCTTACCGGTTTTGTTAATCTGGATGAGTATATCCTTAGGTCGGTGGCTATAAAAAATGAGGTTGTACAACAGGATCCCACAGAACAGCATCTTAGAAAAATTCTGAATTTCGGACATACCTTGGGGCATGCTGTAGAATCCTATTTTTTGGAAAGCAAGGAACACGACCTGCTATTGCACGGGGAGGCTATTGCCATTGGAATGATACTGGAAGCTTATCTTTCCTTTAAATTGACAGGACTAAGTCCGAGTGCCCTGGAGGATATTAAGAAGACCTTTTTAGAGAGGTACAAAAAAATAGATTTTGAAAAAAAGGATATCGATACCATACTGACCTTATTGAAATTTGACAAGAAAAATTCTCATGGGAATATAAATTTTGTATTGTTGAAAAGAATAGGTGAACCGGCTATAGACATAAAAGTAGCGCCCAATTTATTGGAACAGGCCTTTGCTTACTACGCGGAATAAAGGATACATATACTAATTATCCAGTTTTACAACTCTTTATGGTGTTGACTCGGAAAATTATTTAGTTTAGGTAGCATAAATAACCGCCCTTATTTTTGGGAAATAAACCAACTGCTATGTTACGTAAACTTGTAGATTACAAAAAATTGAGTCATGAAGTGGCCGCACGCCTAATAGAATTGTATCCGTATGGTTATGGCGATGAAGATATTATTATGTTCAAAAATGTTCATGGAGAAATAATAGAAGCCGTGGAGGTTAAAACGGAGGATACCATTTATCTAGTAAAGATCAGTAAAAGTCTGGCCAGTTTCATTTCAAATTTTGAGGATAATATGGAAAAGGAACTGGACGGTCAGCCGGAATCCGAAACATTCGAATCCCCCACAGATGAAATGGAGATGGAATTAAACCACGAAGAGGAGGAGTCTGAATTTGATTAAACCTATAGATATCTATTGAGAACAATCTGTTGATGGTGTTTAAGATGCCCACAGATTACAAATCCAAGAGTTCCTACGCTCCATTCAATATTGCTGGCTATTCCCGTGCGCATTAGATCTTCGTTGTCCAAATTTTGGAAAAGGGAGATGGATGCCTCCCGAACTGCCTTAAATTCCTTGATCAGATTCTCCTTCCCCCTAGTATTGGCATTCGAATGCTTTACAAATAAGTCCTGGTCAAAACCGGGCAAAGGTGTTTTGTCATTTCGCAGGAATCGCAGGGCCCTATACTGAAAAACACGTTCGGCATCGATAATNTGCAAGATTACTTCCGCTATGGTCCATTTACCTATTTCNTAGGAGCTGTTTAGTTTATTATCCGGAATAGTATCAATAAACTTTATAAACTCGGTTTTGCCATTGGTCAAGAGGGTATTTAATTCGCTATCGTCCAATACGGATAAATAAGCTGCATAAAACTGATCGTATGCCTCCTTGGGTACATTGGATTTTCTCATAGTTCCAAACAATTAAACTTAGCTCAAGGCAGAAAGAGCCATCCTTGATTTTGATACGCTCTAAAATAAAAAATCCCAAACAAAATTTGCTCGGGACTTTCGTATTTTTTGCCTTTGGTAATAAATTACATTTCGTTGAAGATGGTGTGCATAAGACGTTTTTTGTCGTTGATGCTTTCTTCCAATGAAATCATGGTCTCTGTCCTATCGATACCATCTATATCATCTATTTTAAAAATAATATTTTTGGCATGATTGGTATCTTTTGCCCTAATTTTGCAGAAGATGTTAAATTTTCCAGTAGTAATATGGGCTACTGTAACATTTGGAATCTGATTTAATCGTTCCAATACAAACTTGGTCTGATGTGTCTTTTCCAAAAATATACCTACATAGGCAATAAAGGCATATCCAAGTTTAACATAGTCCAATGTTAGCGATGATCCCTTGATGATACCGGCTTCCTCCATTTTCTTTACACGAACATGAACAGTTCCTGCAGAAATAAGAAGCTTTTTTGCTATATCGGTAAATGGTGTTCTGGTGTTGTCGATTAACATATCCAGAATTTGATGGTCTATTTCGTCTAATTTTACTTTACCCATTAGTGTTTTATTTAGCTGCAAAAATAATAAATAATCGAATTAAATGTAAAGAATCAATCATTTTTTTATGAAAACCGTAACATTTTTAGATTTTTTGAAAAAATATTCCAATTTAGAGGAGTAGTTCAGCTAGGTTGGGAATGTTTTTTAACTCATTTAAGTCCTTAGAATATAGACAATTATATGTTTTGTGTCCGAATTTGCCTTGTAAACCCCCTATTTCTTCCAGTTTACCTTTGAATTCGATCTTCCCATCCATCAATGTTTCCACATATTGTATCGCTGCACTACTGGCAAATTCAAATTTGGAATCCAGAATATGGATATTCCTTATTATGATATCAAAAAATAATTTGTTGTTGTCAGGTATGTCAAAATAGGAATCCATAGCATATTGGTCGATGGACCTTTTTGAAATTACCTCAATACCTTTGAGCATTGCTAAAAAAATATATCTTCTTGTTACTTCCCTGTCATAATCTCCAGGGAAATGGCCGGATTCAAATAATATGGTGGGGATATTCAACATTTGAAAGGTGTCACCAACACAGTTGCTGTTAAACCCATCATCATATCTTCCCACCTGTCCTGGAATGTACTTTTGGAGTTCTTCGTTCATGGCGGCAATTAACTGCATACTGACCCCCCTGGTTTTGGAAATGCTGCGTTCAAGGTCATGGGCAGGTGCCAAAAAAGAAACGGTTGCGGGTTTTGGCGTNTTTCCAACATTAAAAATGGTACGCTGGTCATGAAGGTTGAAACAATAATTGGGCTTAAAANCNTCGTATATTTTTCTTAAAACCACACTCTCGGGTTGGGTTCGTTCTTGGGCATCCCGATTTAAATCCACTCCGTTGGCGTTGACCCTAGTGTAAGCCATGGCTCCATCCGGATTAAGTATGGGTACAATTTTAAGGGTGCAGTTCTTTAAAATGGTTTTGGCCAAATTGGAATCCGATTTAAAATAGTTGATCAAATCCATTACAGCCTTGGTTGTGGTGGATTCGTTTCCGTGCATTTGGGACCACATTAAAATCTTCAGTTCGCCCTTACCCAGCACTATACTTTTTATTGCCCTGCCTTCCACTGAAACCCCTTCTGTTTGGGTTGTAAAATTTTTACCCAAAGNCTGCAGAAACAGATCAATGTCCTTGTCCGTAACGTATCTGCCCTTTATCGTAACTTCTTTTATATCCTTATAATTTAATGGCATGCGAAAAACTCTTATATAAATTGAATCGTGCAAAGGTAACTTCAAATTAAATTACAATTGTAAATCTTAGATGTTACAATTGTAAACAAAGTAAATTGGGAGGTAGTTGGGTGTTTAGGGATAGGCATGGGGTGTTGGCGGCAAAATATATCTTTTCTATTATCATATTATATAACCTTATCAATCATAATGCTCAATTGCTTTATATAAAGTAATAGTTTATCAATTATGGCCATGGGGGGAAATGCATGTTCAGTGGATATGCTAATAAATCATTACTTTTGTAAATAAAAATTTACAATTGTGAATACTTCTGATTTTATAAAAAGAATAGATCAAATTTTGAAGTTCTATGATTTATCTGCTTCGGCATTTGCCGATACCATAGGGGTTCAACGTTCTAGTATATCCCATCTATTGGCGGGTAGAAACAAGCCGAGTCTGGAATTTGTTCTGAAGGTCGTTTCCTCTTTTCCGGATGTTGACCTGTATTGGTTGTTGTTTGGTAAAGGTTCCTTTCCAAAGAAGATAAAGACCGCCTCCCCTATTGTTGAAAAGAAGGAGCAAATGGCAGCGGGAAATGAGGTGTTGGCTGATGCAAATCCGCGATCGCAAGCCATAGATAAAATTATTATTTTTTATGCTGATGGAAGTTTTAAATCCTATACGGAAAAAGGTGGTTGAAATATTTGTTTTTTGGCCGATTTAAACATCAAATTTCTTTATTTTGTGGCATGACTAAAAATATTACCTTCAGTATGGTGCTCCTCTTGCTGGTTGTGTNCTCTTGTTATCAGCCAGAGCGCAATTGCACCGATTTTAAAAATGGAAAATTCTCCTTTACGGCGGAAATCGACGGAGAAAAACATACTACTACTTTTGTTAGGAACGACAGTATTGAATTGGACTATTTTCAAGGAAAAGTGGATACCTCCTCCGTCAGGTGGTTAAATGACTGTGAGTACATCGTTAAAAAACTGCACCCCAAGAACATGGCCGAGGAAAAATCGATCCACATGAAGATTTTGTCCACAAGCGATAATTCCTATACATTTGAATATAAGGTCGTGGGCAGTACCAAAAAATCCAAGGGAACCGCAATTAAAATACAATAGCTATGTTTGAAATTTTATCTAGTCCGGATGCATGGGTAGCACTGCTTACGTTAACGTTTTTGGAGATTGTCCTAGGGATAGACAATATTATTTTTATTTCCATTATCGCCAACAAATTGCCTCGAAAGTTACAGGCCAAAGCGACCAATCTGGGGCTGCTTTTGGCTATGGTCCAAAGGATTGTATTATTGTTTGCCGTTTCCTTCTTAATAGGGCTTAAAAATCCGTTCTTCTATATAGAGAGCTCTTGGGTTTATATGGGTATTAGTGGGCAGGCATTGATTTTGTTTTTGGGGGGACTGTTCCTGTTGTACAAGAGTACCTCTGAAATTCACGAAAAGATAGAAATGCCGGAACATGATGAGAACGAGATCAATGCAAAGGGGATTACAAGCATGTCCAGTGCCATTGTACAGATTATCCTGATCGACTTTATTTTTTCCATAGACTCTATCCTTACAGCAGTGGGTATGACCAATGGAATAGGTAACAAACCGGGGGATGCATTGTTGCTTATGATTATTGCTGTTGTTATTTCCATTATTATCATGATGGTCTTTGCGAATCCGATACGACAATTTATAAGTGCCCATCCATCGATGCAGATTCTGGCACTTTCTTTTCTGATCCTAATCGGATTTATGTTGATAATGGAAGCGGCACATCTGAGTCACGCTAAATTTTTCGGAAATGAAGTAGGCGCAATTCCTAAAGGGTATCTATATTTTGCCATAGCATTCTCCCTATTTGTGGAATTTCTCAATATTCGAATGCAGAAAAATAAGGATAAGCCTGCTGAAATAAAGTAAAGAGGTTGCTGGTTTAAGTTGGTGTTTTGTGGTTCCGTATCATTTAAATGCAGATAAAAACACACCTATTGGTTCTCGACTGTTGGGAAGCGACTAACTTCCGGTCAAGGAATTGTTCGTGTAATTGAGGAGTGCTAAAAGGTGATACATGCAATAAATTTGGTAAATACACCCGGTTGTTAAAGGGTAATAATACCATTTTCGACCAATACTTTAGATGGTTTCTTAAAGTCTATTGATTAAAAGTTTTAAGATTCTTTTCTTAAAAACAATTGTAGGATCCCAAGGGTTGTCACTGATTTAAGGCTGCTGCAGTTTGTACGTAAGGCCTGATATTTAATTGGGCCTACTAAAGGCTGCCTCGGGATTTGAGGTCTTTTGCTCTTTAAACAGTCGCTGTTGTTGTTTTACGGTAAGGGTGCTTCCGTCCGGACTCCATCCCGGTGGGCCAAAAATATACATCAGGGCGTGGGATAGTTTTTTCGATTTCTTTACATCGTTAAAAATGTCCTTAAACTCATGTGTTAGGATGACTACCGGATTGTGTGAGTTGGGTGCATGGATAACCCCGTACTTAACATCAATATCATCATCCAGCTCTTTCCATGTTCCAAATATTTTGTCGAAAATATTTAAGAAACCACCGTGGTTTTTGTCCAAGTATTCCACATTTTGGGCGTGGTGCACTTGATGCATTGTATGGGTATTGAATATTTTTTCAATGAATCCCATCTTGGGAACATAGACAGAATGTAATTGAAATTGCCATAGGGCTTCAATTCCTAGGCATACAACGACCATTTCGGGCGGAAAGCCAATGGCGGGAAGCCACATGTAGAAGAGGGGTTTGTATAAAATGGTAAACCATCCGTTACGTACGGCGGTCCCTAAATTAAAATTGTCCGAGGAATGGTGTACAATATGTGCAGCCCATAGGATGCGCACTTCGTGATTGGCCCTGTGGAACCAATAATAAGTAAAATCATCCGCTAATTGACATAGTAACCAAACATACCATGCGTATCCAAAGGATTCATATCCAAAAATGTTGGTTCTGATGCCATTGGTTATTGGATTGAATAATTCATAGGTAAATTCAAATATTACAATGGCCGAAACAACTTTGATCAATGGGGCAATAATGGCAGAGCCAACACCCATAAATCCACTTGCTGCCAAATCTTTCCAATCATATAAATGATCGTCGCCATGAGTCTTGCTATAAGTGAGTTCCAATAAAATAAAAGCTATAAAACAAGGAACTCCATATACCAGGGGGTTGGTAAAATCCATAAAAAATCAGTTTTTGCAAATATAGGCTATTCTGGAGGGAATTCTTAAGGAATTACTCCAATTAACCATTAATTAATGTAAATAAAGAGGGATATCGGTATTTTTATTATTGAACAGTTATCCCTGTAATGTCCTAAAATAGAGTCGTCTGTCCTTCATCATCATCCTTATCCGGATTTTCTTCTTTCTTGGGTTCTTCTTTGCTTGCTCCTGTTTTTTGGGCATCTGCCTGTTGGTCTTCCTTGGGTGCTATGTTCTCTTCGTCCACAACTTCAATTTCGCCGGGTTCATTTTTTTTGGGCTCTTCAAAAGGAAGTGGTTCCAGGGCATTAATATTTTTCACCTTGTCAGAAGTAAGTTGNTTACCTAAAGCTTTTATTCCTTTAATCGATATAAAATCCTCTAAATCAACAATTTGATTAGGTTTCNCATCCTTTCCTCTGGGTTTGGTAAATTCAATTTCGACCACTGGTCGCCAATCGGTGGAAACAAGTTCTAAAAACGATTTGGGGTGTTCCGAAATAAACAATTCCTCCTTGTTTTCATTTTCGATTATAAAGCGTTTTACGTAATAGCGTTCTTTTTCCCCTTCGTAGTATATGGCGGACAAAGGCTTTCTGGGATTCCATTTTTCCAAAACGACCATATCTTCATCGAAATGAGTGGAAAGGTTGGGGATGAAAGTTTTTGCCACCCCTTTTTGGGTAACGACCAATAGCATATCGTCCCCTTTGAATTCTCCGAGCAGTTCTCCGCGGCCATCGACATTTAGTCTTCTGACAATTTCATCAAACCATATTTTTCTAGGCTTTAGGGTGGAAACCCCTTTCTCCTTTAATTCGATTCGCTTTACAGAGTATTTGGTTACAATATTTCCTTTGGAGGCCCTTCCCTTGATTCGTACATCTGCGAAATCTATATCCCACTTCAGTTTCTTTACGCTGCCCACTTGTCTTAAAAGAACGGTAATAACTTCGGCCTCCCCATTGGGGTTGGCGGAGAAGTATAGAACCTCGGATTGTGGTTTGCCCGTGGTAAGGTCGTAAGGTTTGTCCCGGGTTACTCCCGTTACGCTGAATCGTTTAATGTAACTGGCTCCGCCCTTGCCATCTTTGTAGATCATGTTGTAAATGGTCCGTTTGTCCTTTTTCTTGAACACGGCCACATGAATAATATTCTTGCCTATAAAGATTTTGGAGTCTACTTTGGCAATCATCATTTTTCCCTCCTTGGTAAACACGATAATATCGTCTATATCGCTACAATCGGTNACATACTCATCCCGTTTTAGGGAGGTGCCAACAAATCCTTCCTCGCGGTTTACGTATAATTTTGTATTTCTGATCACTACCTTGGTAGCTTCGATGTCATCAAAAATCCTAATTTCCGATTTTCGCTCACGTCCCTTTCCGTATTTTTCCTTTAGGGATTTGAAATAATTAATGGCAAAGTCGATCAGATTGGCCAAATGGTGTTTTACCTCGGCAATCTTTTCTTCAAGGCTGTCCAAATATTGTTGGGCCTTGTCCAAATCGAATTTGGAAATTCTCTTTATTCTAATTTCGGTCAGACGAACAATATCGTCTTCGGTCACCTTTCTTTTCAAATGGGTTGTGTGCGGGGCAAGACCTTTGTCTATAGCGGCAATAACGCCTTCCCAGGTTTCTTCCTCTTCAATATCGCGATAAATCCTATTTTCAATAAAGATGCGCTCAAGGGANGCAAAATGCCATTGCTCTTCCAGTTCTCCCAACTGTATCTCCAATTCCGCTTTTAGAAGTTCCACGGTGTAATCCGTAGAGCGTTGCAACATTTCGGTAACTCCTATGAAAAGCGGTTTGTTGTCTTCGATGATACAGCCCAACGGGGATATGGATGATTCGCAGGAAGTAAAGGCGTAGAGGGCGTCTATGGTTTTGTCCGGTGATAACCCTGTTGGTAGGTGTACCAGTATTTCCACTTCTGCAGCAGTATTGTCCTCGATTTTTTTGATTTTAATCTTGCCCTTTTCGTTGGCTTTCAGGATAGAATCTATTAAAGAAGAGGTGTTGGTTCCGTAGGGTATCTCCCTGATTACCAATGTATTCTTATCTAACTGTTGTATCTTGGCCCTGACCCTGATCTTCCCTCCTCTTAATCCGTCGTTGTAATTGCTTACGTCTATGATGCCGGAGGTGGGGAAGTCCGGATATATGGTAAATTTCTGTCCTTTTAGATGTTTTATGGAGGCTTCAATAAGCTCTATAAAATTGTGTGGCAGTACCTTTGTGGAGAGTCCCACTGCAATACCCTCTGCTCCTTGAGCCAATAAAAGTGGGAATTTAACAGGGAGGTTTACAGGTTCTTTTTTTCTCCCGTCATAGGAGAGTTGCCATTCTGTAATTTTTGGACTAAAGACAACTTCGAGGGCAAACTTGGTTAATCTGGCCTCAATATAACGGGATGCAGCGGCACTATCGCCTGTTAAGATGTTTCCCCAGTTACCCTGGGTATCGATTAGGAGGTCTTTTTGTCCAATTTGCACCATGGCGTCCGCGATACTCGCATCTCCGTGAGGGTGATACTGCATGGTGTGGCCCACAACGTTGGCTACTTTATTGTATCGGCCGTCGTCCAGTTCTTTTAAGGCGTGCATAATCCTTCGCTGAACAGGTTTAAATCCGTCCTCTATTGCGGGAACTGCGCGCTCCAGAATAACATAGGAAGCGTAATCTAAAAACCAGTCTTTGTACATCCCCGTAACCTTGGTAAGGGTGTTGTGGGTTTCTTCTTGATTTTCTTGTGGTACTTCGTTCAGTTCTTCATTCTCTTCCATAAAGAAAGATTCGTATTAGTTATGCCTGCGTAATAGCAGGCAGGTTTATATTTGGTTTTCCTCAACTAGGTCTACCTCTACTTTAAGGTTGTTTATTATAAATTCTTGGCGGTCAGGGGTGTTCTTGCCCATATAAAACTCCAAAAGGTTTTCTATGGACATTGCTTTGTCCAGCATTACCGGTTCCAATCTAATGTCTTCGCCAATAAAATGTTGGAACTCATCCGGGGAGATTTCTCCCAATCCCTTAAATCGGGTTATTTCGGGTTTTCCACTTAACTTTTCAATGGCCTGTAGTTTTTCCTCATGGCTGTAGCAATAATAGGTATCCTTTTTGTTTCGGACCCTGAACAGCGGTGTTTGAAGTATATATAGGTGGTTTTCCTTTATTAGTTCCGGGAAAAATTGCAGGAAAAAAGTTATCAATAAAAGTCGGATGTGCATGCCATCAACATCGGCATCCGTTGCTATTACTATTTTATTATACCTTAAGTCCTCCATAGATTCCTCTATGTTCAATGCCGCTTGGAGAAGGTTGAACTCCTCATTTTCATACACTATTTTTTTGGACATCCCATAGGAGTTCAAGGGCTTCCCCCTTAGGCTGAATACGGCTTGGGTGTTTACATCCCTGGACTTTGTTATGGAACCCGAGGCTGAATCCCCTTCCGTGATGAACAAGGTGCTTTCTAGGCAACGATCATTTTTGGAGTCGGCCAAATGTACTCTACAATCCCTTAATTTCTTATTGTGGAGACTGGCCTTTTTGGCTCTGTCCTTGGCCAATTTTCTAATTCCCGAGAGTTCCTTTCGCTCCCGCTCTGCCTGCATAATTTTGCGCTGCAGCTTTTCTGCGGTGTCCGGATTTTTGTGCAGGTAATTATTGAGCTGGGTTCCCACAAAATCGTTGATATAGGTGCGCACCGTTGGTAGGTCGCCACCCATATCGGTAGATCCCAATTTGGTTTTGGTCTGACTCTCAAAAACAGGTTCCATTACCTTGATGGCTATGGCGGAAATAATGGATTTCCTAACATCGGACGAATCGTAATTTTTACCGTAGAATTCCCTAACGGTTTTTACTATTGCCTCCCTAAATGCTGTTTGGTGCGTACCTCCTTGGGTAGTGTTTTGTCCATTGACAAACGAATGGTATTCTTCGCTATATTGTGTTTTGCTGTGCGTTAAGGCTATCTCTATATCATTACCCTTTAGGTGAATTATAGGGTAGGTCATGTCCTCAATATTGTTATTGTCTTCCAAGAGGTCTTTTAGTCCGTTCTCGGAATGAAATTTCTCACCGTTGTATATAATGGTGAGACCAGGATTGAGGTATACATAATTTTTGAGCATGCGTTCCACATACTCGTTCCTGTACTTGTATTTTTTAAAGATAATTTCATCGGGAGTAAAGGACACCTTGGTTCCTTTGCGCTTCGAAGTGTCTTCAGGACCTATTTCGGCTACGAGGTTTCCCTGTTGAAATTCTGCGGTTTTAAGCATATTGTCCCTAGAGGACTCCACTTTAAAAAAACTGGATAGCGCATTTACGGCTTTGGTACCTACCCCGTTTAGACCAACCGATTTTTTAAAGGCCCTGGAGTCGTACTTACCTCCCGTGTTCATTTTGGATACCACGTCCACAACCTTTCCCAAAGGGATCCCCCGGCCATAGTCCCTCACATTGACTATATTATCCTTTATCACGATTTCTATGGTCTTACCGGCACCCATTACAAACTCATCGATACAGTTGTCTATAACCTCTTTTAGAAGGATGTAGATACCGTCATCCGCTGAGGATCCGTCGCCCAATTTACCAATATACATTCCAGGACGCATCCGGATATGTTCCTTCCAGTCTAATGAGCGAATGTTGTCTTCTGTGTATTGGGCGTTATCTGACATGATCTAGGGCTTTATCCAAAGTGTTGCTAATATAGCAAGTGTTATAAAAAGATGAAACCCCTAGGCGTTAAAGTAATTAACAAAGGAAACCAACGATTTGTTGATAGTAAGGGGTTGTTTGTATGCTATAATCTTAACAGGAAGAATAATAGCAAAACAAAAGTATAAAAATTTATTGATTTTCCGGAGCAACAAAAAATCATGAACAAGCCTGTCCTGGCTTTTGCTAATTTGTGGATACAGTATTACAAGTGCCCACCCCTAAGGGAGCGGAATCATGGCAACTACAGCGTTTATCGGGCCTGTGTACTACTTTACACGTTAAACCTAAAGTGCATTACATCGCCATCCTTTACGATGTATTCCTTTCCTTCAACCCGCATTTTTCCAGCTTCCTTGACCTTGGCCTCGCTGCCAAAGGAAACAAAATCATTATAAGCAATTACTTCTGCTCGAATAAATCCCTTTTCAAAGTCGGTATGTATCACCCCCGCAGCTTGTGGCGCCGTGGCACCCACAGGAATGGTCCAGGCCCTTACTTCCTTTACGCCGGCGGTAAAATAGGTCTCCAGATTTAATAGTTTGTATGCTCCCCTGATCAATTTGGCGGAACCGGGTTCGGTAAGCCCTAAATCTTCCAAGAACATTTGCCGTTCTTCATAACTCTCCAATTCTGTAATGTCGGCTTCGGTGCCTACGGCCAAAAAGATAACCTCTGCATTTTCGTTGGCAACAGCAGCCTTAACTTGTTCTACGTATGCGTTACCTGTGGTTGCGGCATCTTCATCCACATTGCAGACATACATGACCGGCTTGTCCGTAATAAATTGTAAGGGCCTAACAAATTCTGCACGATCGTCCTTGCTGATATCCAGGGCGCGTACTGAGGTACCTGTTTCAAGGCCTTGTTTGATCTTCAATAGCACCGCCTCTTCTTTCTGGGCCTCTTTATTTCCAGTTTTGGCTGCCCGCTTTACTTTTTCAAGCTTTTTGTCCACGGTTTCCAAATCCTTTAACTGGAGTTCGATATCGATGGTTTCTTTATCCCTAACCGGATTTACAGAGCCATCTACGTGTACAATATTATCGTTGTCAAAACAGCGAAGCACATGTAATATGGCATCTGTCTCGCGAATATTGCCTAAAAACTGGTTGCCGAGACCTTCACCTTTACTGGCTCCTTTTACCAATCCTGCAATATCCACAATCTCTACAGTTGCAGGTAGCACTCTTTCAGGGTTCACCAATTCCTCCAATTTTTGAAGTCGCGTATCCGGTACGTTTACCACGCCAATATTGGGTTCAATGGTGCAAAATGGAAAATTGGCACTTTGCGCCTTAGCGTTGGACAAGCAATTAAAAAGGGTGGACTTTCCTACATTTGGCAATCCTACAATACCTGCTTTCATGATCGAGATCTATATTAAACGGGAAACATAAATTAGGTCTGTTTCCCAGCTATTTTTTAAACAGCTGCAAAGATACTATTTATGTACGTTTATGAACACATATTGGCAATCTTAATTATGTAAAAATAAAATACCTAAATTAGAAGTCTAAATACTTAAATTCATTGATATGAAAAAAATAATCTTATTAACTGTTTTTATGTTGGCCAATTTCACCTTGGCAGTCGCCCAAAACTCCGTATCGGGAAATATCACGGATGATACTGGCGAACCCTTGGTTGGCGTAAACATAGTGGAAAAGGGGACTACCAATGGCACAACAACCGATTTTGATGGGAATTATCAAATATCGGTCATGGATAATGCAACCCTTGTTTTTAGTTATATAGGTTATGATACCAAGGAGGAAAATGTTTCTGGAAAATCGGTTATCAATGTTTCCTTGTCCGGGGGTATGATGCTGGACGAAGTTCAATTAGTGGGATCCAGAAGCCCTAAGCGAACCTCTACGGACACCGCCGTTCCAGTAGATGTTATAGATATAGCGGAAGTCTCCACACAAACTGGTCGTGTGGAAGTAAATGAGTTATTGCAATATGCGGCACCTTCGTTCAATGCCAATAAACAGTCGGGATCGGACGGTGCCGACCATATAGATCCGGCTACCCTAAGGGGGTTGGGACCCGATCAAACCCTGGTACTTATCAATGGCAAAAGAAGGCATCAATCCTCTTTGATCAATATTTTTGGTACTAGGGGGCGTGGTAACACGGGTACCGATTTGAACGCCATACCGGCATCGGCCATAAAACGAATAGAAATATTACGTGATGGGGCTGCAGCGCAATATGGTTCGGATGCCATTGCAGGGGTAATAAACATTGTTTTGAAAAACCAAACGGATAAGGTATCCGGTTTTATTAATTATGGAGCCTATAGTACCAATGCCAAAGGAGATTTTCCGGCAGGAACGCCCAACACGGATGGTAATCGTTTGGATACGGATAAGGACGGAAATGCCATTGGGGAGGATAAGAGTTTTGATGGAGGCTCTTTAAAAGCTGGAGTTAATTTTGGAGCGGCTATTGGCAATGATGGCGGATTTGTCAATGTCACCACGGAATATATTAGCAAAAATAAAACCTTGAGACCAGGATTCGATTTTAGGCGAGGTTTTGGGGAAGCGGCCATAGATGGATTCAACTTAATGGTAAATGCCTCCGTTCCTCTTTCGGACAATTCAGAATTATACGCCTTTGGCGGAAGGAATTATAGGGATACGGATGCCTATGCCTTTACAAGAAACGGAGGCAATAGGGTAATTCCTTCCATATACCCCAATGGCTTTACCCCAAGGATTACCTCCAATATTATTGACAATTCCTTTTCGGCCGGGTTTAGAACCGAATTGGATAATGGCTGGAAACTGGATATTAGTAATACCTACGGCAGTAATAATTTTCATTATTATATAAAGGGCACCCTCAACGCTTCTTTGGAAGATGTTTCCCCCACCGATTTTGATGCGGGCGGACACAGTCTTGCCCAGAATACGGTGAATTTGGATTTTTCCAAGTATTATGACGATGTATTGGAAGGTATGAACTTGGCTTTTGGGGCAGAATACAGAACGGAAAATTTTATCATATTTGCTGGTGAAGAAGGATCTTGGGGCACCTATGACGTAAATGGCCTATTGATTACGGATCCGGCCAACCAAACCCAACCCATTGATCCGGATTCGGGCGATCCACGCCCCGGCGGATCCCAAGGTTTTCCAGGTTACAGTCCCAAGAACGAAGTGGACAGAAGTAGAAGCAACTTTTCCCTGTATGCGGACGGGGAGTTTGATCTAACGGAAGCCTTTCTCTTGAGTGCTGCTGCGCGATTCGAGAATTTCAGTGATTTCGGAAGTACGCTCAACGGCAAATTGGCCGCAAGGTTAAAAGCATCGGACAACGTTAATATAAGAGGTTCTGTTAGTACGGGCTTTAGAGCTCCTTCCTTGGCCCAAAAATATTACAATTTACAGTTCACCAATTTTGTTGGCGGTGCGGCATTGGAGTCCCTGTTGTCTCCCAATAACAGTCCGGTAACCGCTTCATTTGGAATAGATCAGTTAACGGAAGAAAAAGCCCTTAATGCCGGATTAGGGTTTACCGCGACTTTTGGGGATTTTACTGCTACGATAGACGGGTACTATATTAAAGTAGATGACCGTATAGTACTTACCGGTAATTTTGATGCGCCCCAGATCCCCAATGTGGAGGCAGCACAATTCTTTGTCAATGGGGTGGATACCAAAACTACGGGCTTGGATATTGTTCTGGCATGGAAGAAAAGTTTTAACGACAATAGGTTATCGGCCACCTTTACGGGGAATATAAACGATATGAAAATAGATAAGGTAAACAATGGTAGTCTGGATGCGGAAACCTTTTTTGGCGAAAGGGATAAAGGGTTTCTCCTTGCTTCGGCACCTAAAAGCAAATTTACCCTAAATATGAACTACAGTAGGGACAAGTTCGATGCCGGACTGGCCTTTACCCATTTCAGTAAGGTGGAGCTATTGGATTACCAAATGTATGAGCCTACCTCTGATTATGCCAGTTTCGAGGACCAAATCAATCAGGCAACGGATACCTACGATGCAAGGTTGGTAACCGATCTGGTTTTTGGTTATCAATTATGTGAGGGATTGAAATTGAATGTAGGTGCCAATAACCTATTTAATGTATATCCCGATCAACAGGATGATTGGGTTGAAGGAGGAGGATATTGGGACTCTGTACAAATGGGCTTTGGCGGGGCATATTACTATGCTAAAATAGGATTTACATTTTAAAGGTTTCTAAATCCATACATAAAAAAGGCTGCTTTAAAGCAGCCTTTTTTAATATTGTAGTATTCAAATAATCCTTCGTAAGGATATGTAATTTTATAAGAATGGGCATAAAAATTTTGAGCACCCGGCCTTAAATGGTAGGGGAAGATTTACCTATCCCATCTACAGCCCTATTCGGGATGCATAAAACGCTGCTTGCCCAAAAGAACTTCTTCAGACTCCACATGGTCTTCATCAGGGACACAGCAATCCACGGGGCATACTGCGGCACACTGTGGTTCATCATGGAAACCTTTACATTCCGTACACTTATCTGGGACAATAAAATATATCTCGTCGCTAACGGGCTCCTGTGATTCCTCGGCATTGACTGCTTTCCCATTGGGCAGTACAACATCTCCCTTTAAAAGGGTTCCATCGCTATAGCGCCAATCATCCGCACCTTCATAAATTGCAGTATTTGGGCATTCCGGTTCACAAGCTCCACAATTTATGCACTCATCTGTTATTATAATTGCCATATTTTATATTTCTTTTATGCTGATTTAATTTCAGTATCAATACTTTTGTACAAAGGTAAAGCCTAATAAAATCTTTTACAAATATAATGACTGACCTTAGACATAGATTTAATGCTTTTGTTAAACTTGGTAGTTTTTTCAAAGAATATTGCAAATATGCGAAAAACAAAATTCAAATTGATGATAATCAGCATGCATGGTTTGTAAAATTCGATGAAATACTAATCTTGGCCGGACATCACAATGGATGGTTTACCCCTGAAAATATTTTATTCAGTATTGAAAGTTGGGCGGAGTTGCTTACACCGTCAGAACTTGAAAGTTGGCTTTCAAAGTATGATTTGGGTAAAAGCAGGCCAAAGACGGTGGCCTTGATCATGGCAGGGAATATCCCTTTGGTGGGCTTCCACGATTTTGTAAGTGCCGTGATAACGGGAAACCGGGTCTTGGTAAAACTCTCCTCCAACGATAAAATTTTACTGCCCTTCATAGCTCAATACTTAATTGAATTGGAGCCATTGCTAAAAGACCAAATTACATTTGCGGAAGGCAGACTGGACGATTTTGATGCCGTTATTGCCACGGGAAGCGACAATACATCCCGATATTTTGAGCATTATTTTGGTAAAAAGCCCAATATTATTAGGAGAAATCGGAATTCGGTGGCCATCCTTAGTGGCAATGAAACCAACGATGAGTTGATGGCCTTGGGTGAGGATATATTTAGGTATTACGGATTGGGCTGTAGAAGTGTTTCCAAATTGTTTGTACCTCAAAATTATAATTTTGAGGCCCTTTTTAAGGCGCTATATCCATTTAATACCATAATTGAGCAAAAAAAATATGCCAACAATTATGATTATAACAAGGCAGTTTACCTAATGAGTTTGTATAAGATACTGGAAAATGGTTTTCTAATGTTAAAGGAGGACAAGAATTATGCCTCCCCTATTGCCACCCTATTTTACGAGTTTTATGAGTCACCGGAGGAATTGAAAATTAGGCTAACCAATGAAAAGGATAGGATTCAATGCATGGTGGCCAATGGATTTATGGCCGATGAGGTGCCCTTTGGGCAGACGCAAAAACCAACCTTAACGGATTATGCGGATAATATTGATACTGTTGATTTTTTGTTGAAAACATAATGTAATAATTTAGGTGCATACTACCCTACTTCCTAAAATATTTATGACCTTTAACCTTTGAAAAAAATATAACTGAATTTGAGAATAACTGTAAAATAGACGTAGCCCGAACATATGTGATTGATAAATATGTTTCTTGTGACCGGTATATAGCAGTAATTTTTTAACCTCTCAGAGAAGNAATACCATTCTTTGAACAACTCTAATAAGTGATAAATGAAAAAACATAATTTTAGTGCNGGCCCCTGTATCCTTCCTCAGGAAGTAATCATAAAGGCGTCCGAGGCCGTCTTGGATTTTAATGGATTGGGACTTTCCCTGATCGAAATTTCACATAGAAGTAAGGATTTTGTGGCGGTAATGGACAAGGCCAGGTCTCTGGCCTTGGAACTATTGGGTCTAGAAGGCAAGGGCTATCAGGCTTTATTCCTACAAGGAGGTGCTAGCATGGAGTTTTTAATGGTGGCCTACAACCTATTGGAAAAAAAGGCGGGTTATCTTAATACAGGTACCTGGGCAGATAAGGCGATAAAGGAAGCCAAGCTTTTTGGGGAGGTCTTGGAAGTAGGATCATCCAAAGACGGGAATTTCAGTTATATTCCCAAAGGTTACAGTATTCCTAGCGACTTGGATTACCTGCACCTTACGTCCAATAATACCATTTATGGCACCCAAATAAAGAAATTTCCTAAAACGGAAGCTACTTTGGTCTGTGATATGAGTTCCGACATATTTTCCAGACAATTGGATTTCTCCCAATTTGATCTTATTTACGCTGGTGCCCAAAAAAATATGGGTCCGGCCGGTACCACCTTGGTAGTGGTAAAGGAGGAAATCTTGGGCAAGGTTAGTAGAAAAATTCCATCTATGTTGGATTACAAGGTGCATATTGCAAAGGAGAGTATGTTTAATACCCCAGCTGTATTCCCCGTGTATGTTTCCATGCTTACCTTGGAGTGGCTTCAAAAATTGGGCGGAATTGCTGCCATTGAAGAGATTAATGAAAAGAAGGCCCAACTTTTGTACTCTGAAATAGATTTAAATCCATTGTTCAACGGCTATGCACATAAAGAGGACCGTTCCAATATGAATGCCACCTTTACGCTAGCGGAGGAAAAACTTAAGGACGTATTTGATGAAATGTGCCGGGAAGCGGGAATTAATGGAATAAACGGACATCGTTCCGTTGGGGGATATAGGGCCTCCATGTATAATGCCCTTCCTTTGGAGAGCGTAGGTACCTTGGTAGATGTAATGAGTGAATTGGAGCGAAAAGCTTAAAAATCGAGTTTTAGGACTTGCGATATTGCCTAGGAAAGGTCTTGGCAATTAGCCAATACCTTACAATTGGCGTATTGGAAGGGTCAACTCAGTAACAACTTTAGAGTTCTAAAGANTAACAATCAACAGTTAGTATGAAAATTTTAGCAAACGACGGAATATCAAAAAGTGGCATACATACTTTGGAAAATGCCGGTTTTGAAGTTTTGGCGGTGAATGTGGCACAAGAGCAGCTTGTATCCTATATAAATGAAAATAAAGTATCGGTGCTGCTGGTCAGAAGTGCTACTAAAGTTTTTAAGGATGTAATAGATGGTTGCCCAGGCTTGAAAATTATTGGCCGGGGTGGTGTGGGAATGGACAATATAGACGTGGATTACGCCAAATCCAAAGGNATACATGTCATCAATACTCCGGAAGCCTCATCTTCCTCGGTGGCTGAACTGGTGTTTGCCCANTTGTTTAGTGGGGTAAGGTTTTTGCACGATGCCAATAGGAATATGCCGTTGGAAGGGGATAGTAATTTTAAGAAACTAAAAAATGCCTATGCCAAAGGCGTGGAATTAAGAGGAAAGACCATAGGGATCATAGGGTTTGGAAGAATTGGAGTGGCAACCGCCAGAATAGCTTTGGGCATTGGGATGAAAGTAATTTTTACCGATCCATTTTTGGATGAGGCCACCGTGACCGTACCTTTTTATGACAATAGATCAATTTCTTTTGAACTTACAAGTACTCCTTTGGAAAACTTGTTGAAAACCGCTGACTTTATTAGTCTTCATGTTCCAGCTCAAAAATCCTATATTATTGGCAAAAGGGAATTTGGTTTGATGAAGGACGGCGTAGGTATAGTAAACGCTGCCCGTGGAGGTATCTTGGATGAGGTAGCCCTTGTAGATGCACTGGAAAGTAGGAAAGTGGCTTTTGCGGGATTGGATGTCTATGAATCCGAACCTATCCCGGAACTACGTATTTTGATGCATCCGGATATTTCCCTTAGTCCACATATAGGTGCTGCTACCGAGGAGGCCCAGGATAGGATCGGCTTGGAACTGGCTTCACAAATTATTGAACTTTATAAATAGGGATTTGAAGATAAAAACAGTTTGTTCAAACTCTTTTTTGTATCTTAAGCATATTAATACTAATCATAACACTTATAAAAATGTCAGGATTATTGGATCTTTTAAGTAGCCCAATGGGCAAACAATTAATTAGCGGAGTTGCCGGTCAGACTGGACAACCCGAAAACAAAACAGCAGATGTCCTGAGCATGGCGATGCCACTTTTATTAGGTGCCATGAAGAAGAATGTTTCTTCCCCACAAGGGGCCGAAGGTCTAATGAATGCACTTTCTTCCAAACACGATGGTGGATTGTTGGATAATCTTGGAGGATTGTTCGGTGGAGGGGTTGATGAATCCGTTATTAATGATGGAGCTGGTATATTAAGTCACGTTTTTGGTGGAAAACAAGCCAATGTTGAGAATGCCTTAAGTCAGAAATCCGGACTGGATGCAGGATCGGTGGCCCAAATCCTTAAAATTGCCGCGCCATTGGTAATGGCCTACTTGGGTAAACAAAAAGCACAGAGCAATGTAAACGACGCCAATGGACTAAATAGCTTATTGGGAAGTATGCTTGGTGGCCAACCTGAACAGAACCAGAGCTTGATTACTACTTTATTGGATGCGGATGGAGATGGCAGTGTACTGGACGATGTTGCTGGGATGGTCATGGGAACCGGTAAAAAGAAAGGTGGATTGGGAGGCCTGCTAGGCGGACTTTTTGGTAAATAAGAGTTTTAACATAATATAAGGAAAGCCATTTGTAACATAAATGGCTTTTTTTGTATCTTATAAGTAGGAAATATAAGATATGTTGGCAATTGAATTTTAGGTTATAAACCCGGTAGACCATTGCTGATAGGTATAATATTAATGACTTTTGAAATAATATAAGCGATGAAAAAGACTATTTTTACCATTGCGGTTACTGTGATGTTTCTTTTGTTTTTGGCCAATTGCTCCAGTACCAAGCAAGCAATTTCGGTTACAGAGGCAGAAAAGGCCGCTTTTTCCCAAACGGAAGGAGATACCATAACCATTAGGGACGAGAAAACGGAATACGAAATTATTATAATTGAGCCAGGCTTTGATCTATGGCTTCAGAGTATTGCCAAGCCTAAAGGGTTTTATTCCCAGTCCTATCTGGAAAACAGGAATAGGATCATGGTTCAGGAATGGAATCAAAGGGTAATGCAGCCATTTAGATATAGTCCCAATCTTTATGAGCTCCGCATCGATTACGACCCGAATATAGATTATGGGTACGAGGTGAATTATAAATTGTACAACTACTTTATTTATTTTCAACGCAAATACAATCAACGATTGGGGCCATTTGTTCCCCGTGTATAAAAAGTTATCTTTGTAACGATTTTTTATAGTATGAAGAAATTAAAACAACGTTGGGGCGTAAGTTCCAATATGCAGCTTGCAATCATATTTATAGTATTCTCCATTACTGGTTCATCAGCGGTGTATGCAGCTAAGCCGTTTCTAAATTGGATCGGATTGAATCGGGAAAACTTTTCCCCCGATTTCCTATGGGGAGGCCTTATTTATTTGATTTTTAGAATATTGTTGATTTTTCCCATCTATCAATTTCTATTGGTTATCTACGGGTGGTTGTTCGGTCAGTTCAAATTCTTTTGGGAATTTGAAAAAAAGATGTTAAATCGTATGGGCTTGGGCTTTATACTTAAGTGAAAAATATAACATAGCATATAAATCACCATTGGTATGCTGCAGAAACGGCAGGAATCTAAATATCCTTGATAAATATTGGTTTGGTTGCATATACTTTTTTTCCATAAGCCAACCACCAACGACAGTAGCAAAGTCATAAATTATATTTTTATTAACAATCATTTTGTTGGGATACCACTAGATTTGAAGAGTGAAGATTCATTTGAGAAATATAACCTTTTCAATTATTGCCGTCCTCTTGGTCGGTTTAATAACCCTTCCTTCCATTTTAAAATTAAAACATGCCATCTTTGAGCACCACACCTTTGTCTGCAAGGAAAAAGGTAAACTGCATATACATGAAGTAGAATTGGATTGTGATTACCATAAATTCAATCTTACACATTTGTATACCCTTACGCAACAGGAGTTTGCTACATTTACAATAGTACCTAAAACAGAAAAAATTATAAACTTCTATAATTTTTTAAGTAAGTATCAAAAACTCCATTTCTCCAGAAGGGGACCTCCATCGGCCCTATAATACTTTTTACCGGACTTGTATAATCGTGCGCACGCTAACATTATGCCTGTGAAACCCTATAGTAATATAAGGCGGCCAAAACTCTATGTTGAAGGCACGCCTAGTTATATGAACTACATTTGGGGTATTTGAGATAAAAGGTCTTACTTATAAGTACACCAAACAGTTTTAAACAATTTTTTGGACGCGAATTGCCTCTAGCTAATTCTCGCCATTACCTATAAAAAAAATAAATGAGAAATATAATCCTGTCAATGCTCTGCATTTTGACATATATAACAGCAAACTCCCAAAATACCCTCTCCGGAAAAATAATTAATACAGAGAACCAAGAAGGTCTGGAACAGGTTACCATCTATTTTCCACAAATGGAAAAGGGTGGTGTAACCAATAATGATGGGGAATATAAAATTGGAGCCTTACCAACGGGAACCTATAAAATAGTGGCTTCCTATATAGGTTTTCTAACTTTTTCAGACAATATTACCATTGAAAAAGGGAGCAATACCTTGGACATTTCATTGGTTCCAAGTGCCATTGAAATGGAAGAAGTTATTGTATCTACCCCATTCCATAAATTACAACGTGAAAATGTTATGAAGGTAGAATTCGCCAAATTGGCAACACTCAAGAGCCAAGGTGCCCCTACTCTGGTGGAAGGTATAGGGGCCATACCCGGGGTGGATGTGGTTTCAACAGGTGTGGGAATAGGGAAACCCGTAATTAGAGGGCTTACTTCCAATCGTGTTTTGGTGTATACCCAGGGTATTCGCTTAGAAAACCAGCAATTTGGGGCAGAACATGGTTTGGGAGTAAATGAAGCCGGCATAGAAAGTGTTGAGGTAATCAAGGGGCCTGCTTCCCTACTATATGGGTCTGATGCAATGGGGGGAGTGCTTTATCTGAACCCGGAAAAATTTGCAGTTCCCAATAGTACCGAGGGAGATATAAATTTCAACTACAATACCAACACCCAAGGTATAAGTAGTGGGGCCGGCATTAGAGCTTCAGGGGATAGATTTAAATATCTTCTACGCTTGGCAACCAATAGCCATGTGGATTATTTGGGTGGAGATGGCAATAGGGTTACCAATTCCAGATTTAATGAGAAAGATCTNAAGGCCGGCTTGGGTTATCAGGCAACCTCCTTTAAAAGTGAGATTAGGTATAATTACAACCNATCCAATTTGGGGATACCTGAAGAGGTGGGCTTGCAAACCACNTCCAGAACACCCGATTTACCATATCAAAAATTGGACAACCATATATTGAGCTCCAACTCCAAATTATTCTTTAACAACTCCAATTTGGATATCACCTTGGGCTACATAGGAAATAATCGTAAGGAGTTTGAAGACCATCACCATGAGGAAGAGGAAGAAGGCCACGAGGAGCACGAAGAGCATGAAGAAGAAGGCGAAGAGGGGGCTGCCTTGGACATGAAGCTCAATACCTTTAATTATAATCTGCAGTACCATCTCCCTAAATCGGGAAAATTTGAAACTGTTGTTGGCGTACAAGGAATTTATCAGACCAATGAGAATTTTGGGGAAGAGATTTTAATTCCCGATGCCACTACACAAGATATAGGATTTTTAGGGACCACCCATTTTCACCTCGATCAAAACAACGATTTTCAGGTGGGATTGCGCTATGACCACAGGCAAATAGACGGAAAGGCCTATGGTATAAGCGGTGCAGAAGATTATATAGCCCCTTTAAAACGCAACTTTAATAGCTTTAATGGTGCTTTTGGATACAAAAACAATATTTCCGAACAACTCACTGCTAGAATCAATGTGGCTACAGGGTTCCGGGCGCCCAATTTGGCCGAACTCACTTCCTATGGTACCCATGAGGGGACCAATAGGTTCGAAATTGGAAACAGCGACCTTAAGAACGAGCAAAACCTACAAATTGATCTGGCATTGGAATTTCAAAATGAACATTACGAGTTTTTTCTGAATGGTTTTCACAATAGTATAAAGGATTATATCTATATAGCGCCCAGTGGAACTTTAATGGATGAAACCCCTGTTTTCAACTATCTACAACAGGATGCCATTCTTTATGGAGGGGAAATTGGATTTCATNTGCACCCCCACCCGTACGATTGGTTGCACATAGAAAGTAGTTACCAAACGGTGTTCGGTGAATTACAGACTAGTGAAGCCTTACCTTTGATCCCCGCCAATAAGTTGACCAATACGTTTAGGGTAGAGTTTAATAATGCTAAGGGATGGTGGCTTAGGTCCAATGCGTTCGTTTCCTTGAACACCACCTTTAAACAGGGAAAAGTAAGTACTTTTGAAACCGTTACTCCTGGATATTCCCTATTAAATGCCGGTTTGGGAGGGGACATTCAATTTTTGAAAAAAAGCGTGAATATTACTCTTAGTGCCAACAACTTATTGGATAAAAAATACATTGCCCATTTATCCCGTTTAAAAAGTGATGAAATTTTGAATATGGGAAGATCTGTTGTTGTAGGACTTAACATACTATTGTAAAAAGGTGTACCCATGAGGGGCCTTTAAACTAATTTTGGTGTAACACCCATTCCAATAATAAGAAATACCTACGGCTTGATTCTTTTTAAACCGTAGGTTATTTGTTTCCAAAAAGAATTTGGAATTTTTTCATCCCCTTCAAAGCCCAATTCAATGTTACCACTGTCTTCGGGGATATAGTTGGTTTTAAAAATATAATCCCATAGACTAAGGCTGATTCCAAAATTAACACCGTATTTCCCATCTGGTAAATCGTGCGCGTGATGGTATAGGTGCATTACCGGATTGTTTAAAATATATTTTAGCCAACCCCAGGTAATTTTTATGTTGGCATGATTGAAATGGCCAATGGCTATCGCAAAAAAATGGACTATATAGGCATGTTCGGGTTCAAAGCCGCCCAAGATCATGACCCCAAAGGTCTTTAAGGGTTTGTAGAACACATTTTCCATCCAATGATAACGTAGGTGTGCCGCAAATCCCATCTCCTTTACACTGTGGTGTATTTGATGGAATTTCCATAAAAATGGATACTTATGGAGCAAAATATGGGTAAACCACTGGACAAAATCCAATATTATAAAAAAGATTAATAATTGAAGCCAATTGGGAAAATGGGACATATCCAAAAGGGCAAGGCTACTTTGTTGTATGCCCAAATCGCTAAAAAGAAGACCCAATATCTTGTAAAATCCACTTATGGCAATGGCGAAAAGGAAAAAATTAAAAAACATATAAAAACCGTCCAACCAAAAATCCTTGCGGAAAATGGATTGATCCTTACGCCATGGAAACAAAATTTCCAGCAACCAAACCACAAGGGAAATAATTATAAGCCCCCAAAAATAATTGGTATACCAAGGAACGTCGAATATTATGGATTTCCAGGTCCAATTCGCTGTTCCTATAATGGTGTTGATGAATGCTTCAAAATATTTTTCCAAGACCTTTATACTTATCGCAATAACTTATTCCGTTACTCATTTAATGGGTACCATTGCACATCGGTCAATGCCTCTCTCCTACCCTTGCTCTTGGGAGGGTAGTTGGTGACCAAATAATTAATAATGACCTTTTCATTGGCCCCTAAATCCCATAAATTTTGGGTTTTTTGCATCCAGCGAATGGTCTCCGTCCATCGCTCTTCGTTCATTCTATTCTGTATGACCAATTGGGCGGAATGACAATTGGTACAATTATTTACCACTGTCATTAAACCCTCTCCTTCTTTTAATCCTGTCCTCAGGTGGATACCGTTTTCAATCTTATCCCAATCTTCATCCTCGGTGCTTGTTCCAATTACTTCAGAATTGGGTGTATCGCCTTTAAAAGAAAAGGCAGATGGGTCCAACATATAGGTAATCCCCAATATCCCTATGAGTACAACCATGACGAAAGAAACCACTAAAACGCTATAAATGGACTTTACCTGCTTTCTAAAATTATCCTGTTTGTTCATTTAACTCACTTTTACCGCAATCCTATGGCATGCATTGTTAAGGTATCCTTTGGGGTTCCATCCGGGCAATAACATGGGCTGACTTACCCCCCTTGAATCCGTAGCCCGTGCCCATACCTCGTAATAACCGGATTTAGGAAAACTTATACTTGCCTTAAAATGTTGCCAAGCCAATCGGTTTGCTGGTTTTTCCAAGGAGCATTCGGACCAGGTAGCGCCGAAGTCGATAGAATAGGATACTTTGGAAACTTCCAATTCCCCTGCCCAGGCATGGCCTCTAATATTAAGTTTCTTTCCCATAGGAATCATGGCTCCCGATTTAGGATAGGTAATCAAGGATTTCACTGGCATGGATTCTATAATGCACATATCCTCATCCTTGACCTTTTCTCCAGGAGCAACAGGGTTACAGGGCACCTTATAAGAGGTTCCTGTCATTTTTTCCCCATCATGGACTATGTTGCGCACACTGATCCTATTTACCCATTTTCCGGAAGTAGATGCCGGCCATCCACCACATACCAAACGCAAGGGATACCCGTGTACCAAAGGAATATCCTCTCCGTTCATTTTAAAGGCCAACAAGGTTTCGTCCATCATAGCCTTGGCAATAGGAACCCCTCTGGAAATAGGCTCTTTGCTTGGGTCCCTACTTAAGTGTTGGTCTGCAGCATGATAGCCAATGTACACGGCATTGTCCTTGATTCCAACCTCTTTAAGGACATCTTTTAGCCGAACCCCTGTCCAGTTGGCACAACCTACGGCCCCAATGGTCCATTGGTTTCCCTTGGCGGGTGGATCGAATTCGCTCCTACCATTGCCGCCACATTCTACGGTAAGTTGATAGGTATGGTGGGGAAATTTTGTTTTTAGCTCTTCCAAGGTGAAAGTTTTCGCCTCCATTACGGATTCACCATCAAATGTTATGGTCCACTCCTGTACATTGATGTTTTCAGGAACCAGTCCATTGTTTCGGATAAACATATATTTGTTTGGTGTTACCCTGTCGTCCAATAAATGGGCCACTGCTTCCATGTTCCATGGTTTGCTGTTCAGGACCACCATTTCCTTATCTTTGTTGAACATTTGAAATGGATCAGGATCCTGAAGCCCCAAAAGTGTATAATTTTCAGGAATTTTAGCACCATAAACAATATCCAATCCCAGGATTCCTGCCAAAGAACCTAAGCTGGTTTTTTTGACAAAATTTCTTCTTTTCATTTACTTGATATTAAAATACCAGATAAATCTAAGAAAGTTATCGGAAAATTGGGGTAACATTGGTTACTTAATAATTTTATATGGATTTGTTTGGTTCTAAAAAAAATGAATGCCAATTTACTTGGCCGAAATAATTTTTTCTTTTCTAAAGGACTTAAAAACATAAGTATAAAGCCACATGATGGTAAAGGTGGGAACAATGTCCAAACCAGGTAATATTTCTTCAATAAAGGTTATTGCCCCGGCAGTCCGTCCAATCTTGCCCTTGTATAATCTGGTCATTAGCCAGCCGGCCAAGGGAGCCCAGATAACATCTGAAAATTCGCCGATACCGGGAATAACGAAGGAAAGCATTCCTATTCCGTCAAAAAGCAATCCCAATAATAGATTTCTTAATTTATGGTCTTTCAATGTAGTTATTTTTACATATTGATTTACAGCTGCTTTAAAGCAAATAAAGTGCCAAAGTATTGAACAAGCGATTTAAGATAATTTTGAACTTATTAATTTCAAGAATTCGTTCCTTGTTTCTATTTTCTCAAATTGCCCCCTAAAACCCGAGGTGGTGGTTACCGAATTTTGTTTTTGTACTCCCCGCATCATCATACACATATGCGAGGCTTCTATGACCACGGCAACACCTTGTGGCTTTAAAGTATTGTTAAGGCATTCCAGGATATCATTGGTCAATCGTTCCTGTACTTGTAATCTTCTTGCAAAAACATCTACTACCCTCGGTATTTTGCTAAGGCCAACTATATGGCCGTTGGGAATATATGCTATATGGGCCTTGCCAAAAAAGGGCAGCATATGGTGCTCGCACAAAGAATACACTTCAATATCCTTAATGATGACCATTTCATCGTAAGATTCCTTAAACATGGCACCTTTCAGGATTTCTACAGCATCCTGCTTATAGCCTTGGGTTAAAAAAAGCATGGCCTTTGCGGCTCTCTCCGGTGTTTTTATGAGTCCGTCCCTGTTCAGGTCCTCCCCTATTTCATTGATAATAGACGAGTATCTGGATCTGACCTCATCGGTAATTTCCAGATTGTATTCTTCCAAATTTCTATATTGTCTCATAAAAGGCTTGTCCTATAATTTATCATTTTGTAGCTCCCACAATATAATCATTACCTTATTATTATAAAAAGAATATCCAATTAGAATTTATTCGCATTGTTTCTGCTATAATCAGCTGTTATAAATGTGTATAATAAAAGGCCAACTAGAGAATAAGTATTTTGTATTCTTCTTCTTAATGTTTACTTTCAACCCATAATTTAGAAACATGATAAAGGCCACAAATATTAATAAATTTTACGATAACCTACAGGTGCTCAAGGGGGTGGATTTGCACATAAAAAAGGGAGAAGTGGTGTCTATTGTAGGTCCCTCTGGAGCCGGAAAGACCACTCTTTTACAAATACTGGGCACTTTGGATACCCTAAGCAATAAGAAAGACAGTACCCTTTTGATCAATGATGAGGACGTAACTAAATTATCGGATAAGGCTATGGCCAAATTCCGAAATAGCCATATTGGTTTTATTTTTCAATTTCATCAGTTGTTACCGGAATTTACAGCCTTGGAAAATGTTTGTATCCCCGCTTTTATTAAAGGAACAAAAAAGGAAAAAGCGGAAACACGGGCTGCAGAACTTTTGGAGTTCTTGGGACTTTCCCACAGGTTGCAGCACAAGCCCAATGAACTTTCTGGGGGGGAACAACAGCGGGTAGCGGTGGCAAGGGCCTTGGTGAATAGCCCTTCGGTTATTTTTGCGGATGAACCCAGTGGCAATTTGGATTCTGAAAGTGCCGATAATCTTCATAAATTGTTCTTCGATCTGAGGGATGCCTTTGGGCAAACTTTTGTCATTGTAACCCATAATGAAGAACTTGCCAATATGGCCGACAGAAAGCTGACCATGGTAGACGGTGCCATTACCCTATGAAAATATTGGTCAGGGTCTGGAATTTTATAAAAGCGCCTGCATATATTCGCTTGGACCATACCTCCAATTCGTTGAAGTTAAAAATTGTTTTGGCCCTTCTGCAATGGGGTATTGTAATAGGTGTCACTATAGGCATGTTTAATCAAGGGTTGATGGGGCTATTGAAAATTGATCTTGGCGAGCATGCNATTGAAACATTTCTAGCCAAATATTCCGTTATTTCGTTGTTTTTTNTGGCTGTAATTCTTGCCCCTATTGTTGAGGAAACGCTTTTTAGGGGTCCGTTGATTTGGTTCAGGAATACGAAGTATTTCAAATTTGGGATATATGTATCGGTTTTATTATTTGCGGCCGTGCATTTGACCAATTTTGAAATGTCTCGGCAAGTATATTATATTGCACCATTATTAGTGGCACCTCAATTGATCTTAGGTGTATTTTTGGGCTATGTTCGAGTTAAAATGGGGCTACAGTGGTCTATCTGTCTGCATGCCATGTATAATGGTGTGCTAATTACGCCCATGCTTCTTTATAAATTTTTAAATCTCCCTTTGGAATGACGCAGGAAGAACTAAAAGAATTTTTGGATACCAAGGTANAACAATACAATCGCCCGGATTTTTTATCCACAGACCCCCTCCGGATTCCGCATAGATNTACAAAAAAGGAGGATATTGAGATCAGTGGGTTTTTAACCGCCACCATTGCCTGGGGCAATAGAAAAAGCATCATTAACAATTCGGAACGAATGATGGAATTGATGGATAATTCCCCTTTCGACTTTATTATNAACCACCAAGTGGCGGATTTGGACAAATTTAAAGGGTTTGTTCATCGGACCTTTAATGGGGAGGATCTGGCATATTTCATCCGTAGTTTAAACAATATTTATACAAATCGTGGGGGATTGGAAAATACATTCGCCTTAAAAGGGGATGTAACCACACTGCAAATGTCGATCTCNCGGTTCAAGACCACNTTCTTTGAACTGGACCACTTGCCCAGAACCACAAAACATGTGTCCGATCCCCAAAAGGGATCTGCCGCTAAACGAATCAACATGTTCTTAAGGTGGATGGTACGAAATAATAGCAGTGGAGTGGATTTTGGTATATGGAATAAAATTAAACCTTCCCAACTCTCATGCCCTTTGGATGTTCATACCGGTAATGTTGCCCGTAAACTGGGTCTCATCCAGCGCAAACAGAACGACGGTAGGGCCTTGGCAGAATTAGATGCGAACCTCAGAAAATTGGACCCCCATGACCCCGTAAAGTATGATTTCGCTTTATTTGGCTTGGGGGTGTTTGAAAATTTTTAAGGGGTAGTCTTCTTTTTCTGACCAGGTGCCGGGTTTGCCTTTTGCAGGTATTGGACCCTTGTATTAATTATCGTGATCAGTAAGCGACTCCAATATTTCCATTTCACTGTGTTTTTTGGAAAAGTTCATAGCACATTCAATTAGTGCCAAATGCGAATAGGCCTGCGGAAAGTTGCCCAATAACCTTTTAGTCTTAAAATCTATATCCTCACTGAACAGACCTAAATGGTTGCTGTAGCTCAGTAATTGATCAAAGTGTTTCATGGCCTTTTGTTCGTGACCTATTTTAAATAGACTATTTATAAACCAAAAGGTACAAATGGTGAAGGATGAGGAGGGCAGTCCAAAATCATCTTCATTTTTATATCGATACAGTAGTCCATCATTGCACAGCTCTTTTTCAATGGCCAGTACCGTACTCACATATTTTGGGTCTTTGGGGTCTATAAATCCGTAGGATTCCATCAGTAAGACAGAGGCATCCAAATGCGGTGAACCATAAGATTGGGTAAATGCCTGTTTTTCTTCATTCCAAGCGTGGCTATGAATATCCTCTCGAATTTCCTTTTCCAAAGTTCGCCATTTATCCAACTTTCTATGTTTCCCAAATAGTTCGGCCACTTTAATGGCCCTGTCAATAGCCGTCCAACAGAGCACTTTTGAAAACGTAAAATGCCTATCCTCGGTACGAAATTCCCATATCCCTTTATCGGCTTCCTGCCAATGCTTATTTACGATCCATACGATTCCCTTTGTAATTCCCCAAAGCTCTTCCCCATTCTCTATTTCCGTATTAAATTTTTCCAATTGNGTATATATAACATCCATTAGGATACCGTATATATCATTCTGTCGCTGCTTGTAGGCCGCATTTCCTATTCTTACCGGTTTGGAGCCCATGTAACCTTTTAAATGGTCCAAGGTTTCTTCCGTTAATATTTTTTCCTTGTTGATGCCATACATAATTTGCAACTTCTCATCCTTGTCGGGAATGAGGTCAATGATAAATTGCAAATACCGTTTTGCTATATTCTTATGACCCAATTGGCCTACAACCTTTATTACCATAGAGGCATCCCTGATCCAACAAAAGCGATAGTCCCAATTTCTAACCTCACCTATGGTTTCCGGAAGTGAGGTGGTAGCGGCGGCCAGTACGGCCCCCGACTTGTCATAGCTCAACATCTTTAAAGTTAGGGCACTTCTTTTTATCTCAGCATCGTACTTCTTATAGGTAGGGGTCTTGCTGGACCAATTTAACCAATAGACTTTGGTGCGCTCCAATTCTAAATATACCCTGTCCAGGCTTGGTTCCAATATCTTTTCATTGTATCCCAACAGAAAATAGCCATCGCCTTGCAGCACAATATCCCGTTGGTACATAACACTTTCCTTATCAAAGGAAGTGTAAAGAAAAAAAGTGTCGAACTTCACCTCATGGGTCAAACTGGCAATGAAGTTTTTTTTCACATAGGTATTGGTTTTCCCCATGGCATATTCCAATTTAGGATTGTACAATACCCTGAACACCGGCCTGCCCGAAATAAGCTTTATATATCGTATAATTTCCGGTGGTGCATTGTAATCCCCATTTTGCTTGTAATATCGAGGCATAAAATCCTGAACTTCAAAACTATTCTTACCATCGGAAAAGGTTGTGACCAAAATAGCCGTCAAAGGAATGTACTTTTGATGAATGGTATAGTTGTCATCCACTAAGATTTCAAAACTACCGCCTATTTTATCGTCAAGAATTTTTGCAAATATGGAGGAGGAATCAAATTCTGGCAAACAACACCAATCCAATGAGCCTTTCTTAGAAATCAAAGCAGCACTTCTACAATTTCCTATAATTCCATAGTCTAAATTATCCATATTCCATTTTGTTCTTTAAATAACCTTAATTAGTAGGTTTTACACATCATTTTACCGAAATTTAGGGAAATTAAATACGAATAACACTTAAAAATGTCAAATTATGGCCAAAACTATCATAATCTCAAATAGACTGCCCGTACAATTACAAATCGACAATGGAAACATCACTGCAATACCAAGTGTAGGCGGTTTGGCTACTGGTATGAAATCTGTTCATTCGGGAGGTGATAGCTTATGGATCGGATGGAGCGGATTAACGGATGAGGAGATTCCGGACGGACTTGCCCCGGAAATAGACAAGGCATTGGCCAAGCACGGATCNTCCAAGGTAAATCTAACTTCCGAGGAAGTGGATGGTTTTTATTATGGATTCAGCAACCGTACCATATGGCCGCTCTTTCATTATTTTTTGGAATATTCAGAGTTTGAGCTTGAAAGTTGGGATACTTATAAATCCGTTAATCAAAAATTTGCGGATGCTATTTTGAAAGAAGCGGGGGACAACGATACTATTTGGGTACACGACTATCAGTTAATGCTGGTGCCTCAAATGGTTAGGGAAAAGCGCCCTAATATTTCCATTGGTTTCTTTTTGCATATTCCCTTTCCTTCCTATGAGATATTTAGAACCTTGCCCTGGCGTAAGGAAGTTTTAATGGGGCTTTTGGGATCTGATCTGATCGGTTTTCACACCTATGATTACGAACGTCATTTTTTAAGTTCTGTACGGAGGTTATTGGGACTTGATGTTAGTTTTAATGATATCTATTTGGAAGATCGGGTCATTAAAGTAGATTCTTTTCCCATGGGAATTGATTATAAAAAATTTAGTGATGCCGCAAAAAAGCATGATGAAAACAAGACAGGTCAGCGATCCGAATTACAGCGCAGACTGGATATGCACAAAGAATCGGACCCCGAAGCCAAGTTCTTTTTATCTATAGACAGATTGGATTATTCCAAAGGGATAGCAAAAAGGCTTAATGCCTTTGAATACTTTTTAACCAAATACCCGCAGTACAAAGAAAAGGTGCGACTTATTGTCTTAGCGGTGCCATCGAGATCCAATGTTCCACAATATCAATTATTGAAAAAGGAAATAGACGAATTGGTAGGGAGGATCAATGGTGAATTTTCCACGGTAAGTTGGACTCCTATATGGTATTTTTACCGCTCCATGCCTTTTGAGAACCTGATTGATCTTTATACCTCCAGTGATATTGCCTGGCTAACACCAATAAGGGACGGGATGAACCTTGTTGCCAAAGAATATATTGCTACAAGAACAGATAAAACTGGGGTCCTAATCTTGAGTGAAATGGCCGGTTCCGCCAATGAGATGAACGAAGCCCTTTTAATAAACCCGAATAATTTTGAGGAAATTGCGGATACATTATATGAGGCTATCAATATGCCGGTAGAAGAGCAACAGGCCAGAAATGCCATTCTGCAAAAAAGATTGGAAAGATATAACGTAGAAAAATGGGCCAATGATTTCATGACCTCTTTGCAAAACCAGAAACTGATAGACCATTCCTATAAGTCGCGCAGGCTGTCCAATGACATTTTGAAGGGGATAGTAAAGGATTATGGGAACGCAAAAAAAAGATTAATGTTCTTGGATTATGACGGCACTTTGGCAGGATTTCAGGGCGATCCACAAAAGGCGAATCCCGATGAGGCATTATATGATTTACTAGATCGTATGTCCGCATTGGAAAACACGGATGTCTATTTAATCAGTGGCCGTGATAAGGACACTTTTACCAAATGGTTTTTGCCCAAGAAGTACAATATGATCGTGGAACATGGAGTGTGGATTTCCGAAAAAGGGGAAGCCTTCAGAATGTTGGAAAATGTTAAAAAAGATTGGATGGAAAAAATTAATCCAGTACTGGAATCCTTTGTGGATAGGACCCCAGGTAGTTTTATCGAGGAAAAAAACTATTCTTTGGCCTGGCACTACCGTAAGACCGATCCAGACTTTGGGCAGAAACGCGCCACTGAACTCAATACGGTCCTTACAAGTTTAATAGCCAATGACGATTTGAGTATTTTAAACGGAAATAAGGTCATAGAAATAAAGAGCAGCAATGTGAACAAAGGTAGGGCGGCCATGCGGGTATTCTCCCAAAAGGAATATGATTTCGTATTTGCCATAGGCGATGATTGGACCGATGAATTTATGTTTCAGGAATTGCCGGAAAGCGCCATTACCGTAAAAGTGGGGCGACAAAAAACTCAAGCCAGGTACTACGTAGACAGTATAAAAAATGTCCGAGGATTACTGGAGCATTTTATACGCTAGGAACAGGGAGCATTTCCTGTAAACAGCGGTTGGTTATTACCGCTGTTCTTTGATCATATTTGCCAGTGCATGTCCATTGTGAAATACAGTATTAAATTGAAGTTAGGGGGGTATATATTGCCCGTCATTATTATTTCGCAGTTTGCGTGCACCTCTTTGTGGTTTGCGGGGAATGCTGTTTTGGATGATCTGATATTAAAAACGGGATTGGGAATCCAAATTATTGGTTATGTGCTGTCTTCGGTTCAAATAGGCTTTATTTTGGGTACCTTGGTGTTTGCGATTTTAATGATATCGGATCGCCATTCCCCTTCCAAAGTCTTTTTGTTCAGCTCCTTTTTGGCGGCCCTCTGTAATATGATGTTATTGCTCCAGGACATCTCCAATACAACACTTTTTGTTGCCAGATTGGGTACCGGTTTTTTTCTAGCCGGTATTTACCCTGTGGGGATGAAGATAGCGGCAGATTACTATGAACAGGGGTTGGGAAAGGCCTTGGGGTATTTGGTTGGGGCACTGGTCTTAGGTACTTCATTTCCCTATTTGCTACAAGGTTTGGAGTTGGGCGAAGATTATACGGTTGTAATTAAAACAACCTCATTATTAGCTATTTTGGGAGGTTTGTCCATGTTCTTTTTGGTACCTGACGGCCCTTACAGAAAGCCTAACAGGATATTGAAATTAAGAATGGGAATTAGGCTCTTCGGAATACCTGCCTTTAAAAAAGCTGCCTACGGTTATTTTGGCCATATGTGGGAACTTTATGCCTTTTGGGCCTTTATTCCGTATGCTATTAAAACGTACAATTCCATTCATTATAAAGATCTTCCAATTTCTTTATGGACCTTTGTAATTATTGGACTGGGCGGTATTTCCTGTGCCATTGGCGGACATATGGCACTTAAATGGGGCAGTGGAAAGGTAGCCATGGGCTCGTTATTGCTATCTGGACTCCTGTGTTTTGCCTCCCCCTTATTTTTTCTCTTGCCCACTCCCCTATTTCTAGTCGTATTTTGTCTTTGGGGAATATTTGTAACTTCAGATTCACCACAATTCTCTACTTTAATAGCTTCCACAGTCCCTATGGAGTTAAAGGGTACGGCACTAACCCTGGTAAACTGCATTGGTTTCTCCATTAGTATAATTAGCATACAATTGCTAACATTCTTGTTGGATGTTGTAGATACGCGCTTTATTTTTACCTTCTTGACGATTGGTCCAATAATTGGTTTATCGGCAATGTTTAAGGGAG
>JGI24723J26617_10000312_pt1 | contig 49008 bp, 45 predicted proteins | sample Cruoilmetagenom6_FD_26617 | JGI IMG/M metagenome (IMG submission 26617) | reverse complement strand
CAGCCTTCCAAGCTGAATGTTGACGGTTCGAGTCCGTTCACCCGCTTTGGATTAACGCCGTCACCAGATTCTGGTGACGGCGTTTTTAATTGACTCCAAAGCAAGGACTCAATCAAATTTTTCAGCTCTCGCACGCAGCTGAGAATGAGTTCACACGCCGTCAACTAAATTCCTCATCTTGAATGAAGAAGCTCGATTATCGACGATGCACGGATAATCTCTCGTTTCATCTGAATGCAGGAGAACTCAGAAAAAGCGAGTATAAAAAAACCGCCACGCGAATGCGTAGCGGCTTTCTTTTCAACTCCCCCGACTGGGCTCGAACCAGTGACCTAGCGGTTAACAGCCGCTCGCTCTACCAACTGAGCTACGGAGGATCAAATTTGGTGCATAAGGCTAGCCTCATTCTCGCGTCTGTCAAGTCGGAAATCCTGATCTCAGAGAGTTTCGTATCCTAATTACGAATGGTTGTGAACTTCTATCAAAACCAGGTCTGCCTTAGACCGTATAATTCAGCTATGGAACAACCCCACTTCACTGGATGTCGGATCAATCTACTCCAAATTGCTCTGCTTGTCTTGTCTTTCATATCGCAAGGCTCATTGGCTGCGAATGACCCGTTTCGTGTTGATGGGAGACCGCCTCAGGTTGGGTATTTTACTTCTGAGTATGGGTCGTTTGATGCTGATTTGATCGAAATTGAAATGCTCAAAGAGCTCGCAGGCATCTTTGGAGTGATCGAGCCAAGGCAGTACAGCATCTTACGAAAAGCGATCAAAAGAGACGAAATCACATCTGAGCAGATCGATGGGCTCGATCCAATCTCGTATCTTCATTTGTTTCGATCGCGTTCAAAGATAACATATGGAATTTATTTACTTGATGAACAAGTCGCTGTACTTTCAACGGTTGATGAGCCTCGTGAGATATGGGGAATCGACCAATCCGTGTTTGGGCGAATCGGAATCGATTGGCCTACGAGTGACTCTGAGTCAGTCGATGACATCCCCAGTTCATTTCCTGCAAGTGTTCAACTCACTCAACCATACCAAGAGTCGAAAACAATCCTTGATCTCAGAACAGTTCGAGCTCGGATCAAAGTGAGTTATCCACGACTCAGCAGAAAGCTCGAAGATGAAGTCTTTCGAGTTCGATTCCCAAAAAACTATAACGAGCAGTTCCCAGCTGGGGTACTTGTTTGGATTAGCCCTTCGCCCGATGGACGGGTCCCAAGGATATTTGAAACGGCGCTCGATGAACTGGGGTTTGTAGCAATCGGCGTAGATAACAATGGCAACCAACGTGAGATTACTGATCGTCTACAAAATATCTTTGACGCTATAGAAACTGTAGGATCTCGATATCGAATCGATCGAAAGCGAATTTATCTCACAGGCATGTCCGGCGGCGGGAGATGCAGCGGGATACTTCAGATCGCTTTCCCTGAACTCTTTGCTGGAGCTGTCCCAATTGTTGGGCTCGACACATATCACAATGCTCCGACAGGTGATCCGGGCAAGTTTTGGCCAGCACGCATCGGACGCCCTGCAGTCAAGTGGATGAATCTACTCAAAGAGAGACGGATCGCAGCGATAACAGGGAGTGCCGATTTCAATCAGCCTGAGATGTCAGTTCGTCAGAATCTACTCAAAGCAGATGGTATAGAAATAAGACTAGATATCATCGAAGGCATGGCGCACACGATGCCTACTGCGGATCAGTTTACCGATGCTTTTAAGTGGGTAGATAATCTTCGCAGAGATGAGATGGTCGAATCTTTTAAGCGTGCAAAAGAGCTCAAAGTGTCATACCAAGAGAAGTACGATGACTTCGATTCGAAAGATACGACTCAACGAAAGATGCTTATCGAGATCATTGAGCTTGCTCCATGGACTGAGCCCGCATGGTGGGCGGCTGAACTCTTGGGCTTCGAGCAGTGATCACAATCTGATCGATCATCCTCAGAAATGAGCAAGCAAGACTCTTAAAATTCGAGTACCCTCACTGAATACCTTGGGAGGACTTTNCTTTGATTTCCGATCGTTTTGCGCCATTTGGAACTACTATTTTTTCAGAAATGACTGCACTCGCTCATCGGTATGAAGCGGTCAATCTATCTCAAGGATTTCCAGACTTCGATGGTCCAAACCTTGGAAAAGAACACGCAATCCAAGCGATCCAGGATGGAAAGAACCAATACGCTCCGATGCCTGGCACTCCTGAACTTCGCAGCGCAATCGCGTCATGGGCATCAAGAGTCAATCACATCGACGCAGATCCAAACACGGAAATCACTGTAACGAGTGGCTGTACCGAAGCGATCGCTGCAACGATGCTCGGATTGTTAAACCCAGGCGACGAGGTGATTATCTTTGAACCCTATTATGATTCGTATCGAGCTTGTCTCGCGATGGCAGGCGCCAATGCGGTATTCGTCACATTGCATCCGACTGATACTGGATTCGCATATGACGCTGACGAACTCGCGAAGGCATTCACCTCTCGCACGAGAGCGGTACTTGTTAACACGCCTCACAATCCAACAGGGACTGTCTTTTCTGAATCGCAACTCTCCGAAATAGCTCAGCTCTGTATCCAACACGATGCTATCGCAATATCAGATGAAGTCTACGAACGGCTCGTCTATGAAGATTCCGTTCATCAATCGATTGCACAGTTGAAAGGCATGCGTGAGAGAACTGTCATCCTTTCAAGCTCTGGAAAAACATTCTCATTGACAGGATGGAAAGTTGGATGGGCAATCGCTCCTGCGGAGCTTACTGCGGGGATTCGATCGGCTCACCAGTTCCTTACTTTTTCGGTTGCAACCCCACTGCAGTACGGCGTAGCGGAACTTCTCCTCCATGGAGAAGAAGAAATCGAGAAGATGCTCAACCACTATACCTATACGCGATCATTGCTTGGAGAAGCACTCGACGAGCTTGGATTTAGAGTCCGGTTGCCCCAAGGCTCATACTTCATCATGGCGGATCATTCCGCGATCTCTCAATGCCTAGGTCTCAAAGATGATGTAGAGATCTGCCGATGGTTACCTGAGCAAGCAGGTGTCGCAGCGATCCCTCCGAGTGCGTTTTATGCAGATCCATCGCACGGCTCATCGTTCGTTCGATTTGCATTCTGCAAACAAACGAGCACGATCGATGAAGCAATTCGTAGACTCCGATCAACCTTAAAAACCTAGGCAACTAGAAATGAATCGAATCCGTTATCAACCCAATCTGGATCACGCACGAAAATCGTTCGCATCTGAAATGATCGAAACTATTCTTCGTGCTGCTGAACCTGCGAATGCGATTAAGAAACATTTCAATAAGTCACGATTCAATCGACCAACTCATATCCTTGCGTTTGGAAAAGCGTCCATCGAGATGACGAACGCCGCGATTGAGTGCCTTGGAGATCGATTCGCGAGAGCGAGTGTCATCTCAACGCCTGAGCTGTGCGCTCAAGCACAGTTTAAAAATAAGTTTGTCGACTTACTTACAGCAACGCATCCATTTCCCACATTGCAAAACATCCACTCAACGAACCAACTCATTGAGCATGCTCGATCAATTCCTGCTGACCATCAGGTTCTCGTTTTGATTTCTGGCGGCGGCTCAGCACTGCTCTGCTCACCCAAAGAAGGTGTCACACTCGAAGATCTTGCAACGACTTCTCGCACGCTTATGAACTCTGGAGCATCAATCCACGAACTGAATGCTGAACGATCGAAACAAGAAACACTCAAAGCAGGTGGACTCGCAGAGGTACTTCGTCATGTATATCAAACGGATGCGTTTGTTCTTTCAGATGTAATCGGAGACGATCTACGCACGATTTCATCCGGGCCTTTGGTTGATCAGTTACCTCCCAGTATTGAGCACACGATCGTTGCGAATAACCAGACAATTCTCGATGCTCTATGTGCTTGGATCGCAATCGAGCACATTCATCCTGTGAAAGTAATTAAGCAAGTGACTGGCTCAGCGAATAAGCTTGGTCAGCAGATCGCGAGCAAGCTCATCGAATCCTCTTCGGATCTCCCATGTGCAGTTTCCCTTGGAGGCGAACCAACTGTAGATGTCGAGGACGCAGACGGGATTGGAGGACCGATGCTTGAACTCGCTCTGAGTTGCGCATACGAACTCTGTAAGACTGAGTTCCGATGGACTGTGCTCACCTTTGCGAGTGATGGGATTGATGGACCTACAGATGCTTGCGGCGCGGTGATCTCAAATGACATGATTCAAAGCAATCAAACGCAAGAAGCAATACGCTCAAGTCTTGAATCCCATGACACGCTTCAGATGTGCGATACATTGGGAGCAACGATCAGAACCGGCGCCACAGGAACAAATGTCAACGATGTAATGCTCGCGATCCGATGGGAAGATTGAGAAAGCATCACAAAGGAAGTGAAACCACATGACTGTATCACTCTGGCAAAGAACCGCGACACACTCCACAGAACAGTGTGATGTCGCGATCATCGGAGGCGGGATCAGCGGGCTCTCAGCAGCGATCGAACTCGAATCTAGAGGTATCAGCGCCATTGTCCTCGAAGCAGAGTACACCGGATCGAAAGCATCTGGACGAAATGCTGGATATCTGATCAGAGGCGCTGCGGAGAACTACGCACTTGCTTCCAAACATCACTCGCGAGACACCGCACATTTTCTTTGGGATTGGACACAGCGAAACCTAGATGGTCTCAAAGCACTGGGACTTGAATCCACTCCTAGTTACTCACAGAGGCCTTCGTGTATCGTCTCGCTCAGCGAACCTGAACACTCAGAACTTGTTGAATCCCAGCGGATGCTTGTTGAGGATGGATTCGCAGCGGAACTGATCACACCCGATGCAGCTCCTTCCGATCTGCTTTGGAAAAGCAACAAACCAACACTTGGATTGATTAACCCAACTGATGCAGTTTGTTCTCCAATCGAGCTTGTTGGTCTCCTCGGAACGGCGCTCGCAACAACGCCAATCTACGAAAACGCTGAAGTATTTCGCATTGAAGATGATGGTAACCGGATCGCACTGCGGACTCGATCACTCGATGTCATCGCGTCGCGAGTACTTATTTGTACGAATGCATATGCGGATCAGCTCATTCCAGTGCTCAATGGGATCATTACTCCCAACCGCGGGCAGATGCTTGCGATCAAGACTCGAAAGAAGTCGGATGCTCATCTTGAGTTTGCGTACTACTTGAACCATGGATCGGAGTATGTCCGATCCGCGCCAGATGACCAGATCATCTTCGGCGGCGCTCGAACCTATCACGAGGTCAACGAAGCGACCGCCGCCGACGGGATTAGTGACGAGGTCCAATCACATCTCGAACAGTTTGTCAGAGAGTTACTCACAGAAGAGTTCGATATTACTGCTCGCTGGTCAGGGACAATGGGGTTCTCTCCTGACGGGATGCCCATCATTGGACAAGTGCCGATTCAGACTCTTTCGAATGACAACATCTGGTATTGCGGGGGGCTCACAGGACACGGAATGTCTATGGGATACCAAACTGCTCGACATGCTGTCTCGGTAATGCTCGATGGGGACCTGACTCGATTCTCGTTGGATCGCTTTGAATCCGACTAAAATCCTACTCGATTCGGATGAATTCTGGGAATCAATCATAGATTCCACTGGTTTATCCATCGGATCACCCTATCCTTATGTCCGATCGGTGTTTGGAGATTTGATTCCGAATACCAAAACTGCCCGAATGGAGAAGAAAAGACTTTATGGCCAAGCAAGATGATAAGTTCACAATGGACGCGATCGTAGTGGAAGCACTTCCGAACGCGATGTTTAAGGTTCGTTTGCCTAACGAGCAGCAATCCGAAATTATCGGATATGTTTCAGGCAAAATGCGTAAGCACTACATCCGTATCCTCCCAGGAGATACGGTAACTGTTGAGATCTCACCTTACGATCTCACCAAAGCTCGCATCACTTACCGACGCTAAATCTATCAGAACTCAATGGAATAGAGCTGCAAAGCCATCGAAATTCGATGGCTTTTTCTATCTCCATGCTCAACTATAGAACTCTACGATTCCAGTATCGAGATCGTATAAAGCGCCAATAATCATCACATCTTGATTTGCGATAAGATCATCAATTACCGATGATCCATGCTTAATTCGTTCTACCGAGTTCGCGATGTTTGCTTCAACTGTTTGCTGAATGAGCTCATCGCGATTGCATGAACACTTCGTATCAACAGAGACTCCGATGTGCTCGACGATCGTTTGCATCCCTTCAGATAAATCTGAACGAGGAGTTATTCCATCGATTAGGGTCGTGATTGTTTCTCCTACAGCGCCGCAGTTGGTATGACCCAACACAACGACGAGTCGAGGTCCAAACTTGATCGAGGCGAACTCGATACTCCCAAGCTCGAGCGGCGTGACGATATTCCCCGCGACACGGATCGCGAAGAGATCTCCGACACCCTGATCAAATACAATCTCAGGAGGTACACGAGAATCTGAACATCCAACAACGATTGCAAATGGCTCTTGATTATCTACGAGTTTGTGCGTGCGATGGAGCTCTGCGGATTCGCCTGCAACGAATCTTCGATTCCCATCGATCAGTTTCTTAAGCGCTTCTTGAGCTGGGATCATCCTAATCCTCATAACAGTTCGGTTTATTAGTGAAACTGGCTGAGTAGCCAGAGAGGAGTATAGCAGAATTCAATCATGATTTGAGTGAAAGCGGAGTGCGAGGTTATTGACTTATGAGTTCAGTTGTGTGAATTTTCTAGTCTAAACACATTACACAAACCCGCCTACCGCTTCGTAACCGTTACTTTTTATTATGATATAGACAATTTTCTGGCTTTTTGTGGTTTTTTTATACGCCTCGGTTTCGTAACTGTTACATTGTTGACGATTCTCGGACTTCGGTGCTTCGAAATGAATACCGAAATACTCACTACACCATCGCATAAGACACAAAAGGAAACAGAACATGAATTCCGCAACACTCTGCTCAACAATCGTCATCTTGGCCGCGACTTCTATCAGCTCAGCTGGAATTGAACTGACAAACAACGGTGGATTTGAATCCGGAAACCTAGACGGATGGGAGTCATTCCCAAGTAGCAACTCGATGTTTGATCTCAGCAATGACTCGTTTTCAGGAAACTTTGCAGGAGAAGTCAACAACCTCGCATCAGGCAGCTCTGCAGTTGTAAAACAAGCAAATCTCGGAGTAGGCGTCGTCGGAGCTTTCCAAGATGTGACAATTTCCTTCTGGGCAATGGGTCTAGGCGAAGTCGGCGGAGTCTCCTTCGCTGAGTTCTTCTCAGAAATCGATGGCGGCGGAGTTTCCTCGTCTGAACTCCTTGGAGGCGCCCCACTCTTCGTCACATCCGATTGGCAGTTCTACAGCTTCGACACAACTACTGGAGCTGATGTGAGCGGCGGCGTAACTCTCCAGTTCGCAGCTGTAACAGGTGCAAACATTGGCAGCACGATGCAACTCTTCATCGACGATGTTTCAGTATCAATCGTTCCTGCTCCATCGTCTGCAGCACTTCTTGGACTCGGCGGATTATTCACTAGTCGCCGTCGACGCGCATAAGTGAAGGACAAACTAAAACTCATCCTCGCTACTGAAGNACCTATGCCTTCTTGACAAACTCTGATTTGAGTTGCATAGCGCCGATGCCATCGATTTTACAGTCGATGTCATGATCGCCATCAACGAGTCGGATGTTCTTCACCTTCGTCCCACCTTTGACGACGAGCGATGAGCCCTTTACTTTCAGATCCTTGATGACGACTACTGAATCTCCCGATTCGAGAACATTCCCGTTTGCATCGCGAACGGAGTCGTCATCTTGGGTTTGATTTTCATCCGGTGCGATTTGCTCAGTTGCTGACCATTCATGAGCGCATGAGGGGCAGACATACATCTCTCTGTCTTGATAGGTGTAGTCATCATCACATTTGGGACATTTCGGCAAATCACTCATTTTGTAAACCCTGAATTTTGATGTATTTGGATTTTGTGGAAAAGCACGCTTAACCACAGCTATATATCCTAGACCAGCATTCAACAAACTGAGATTTGATGATGTTTTTTAACTGGCCAAATGCTGTCTTGCATTTTACGAAACACGATTCACTGAGCATTTAGTTCGAGTTATATTGTAGATTCAGAATGGAAGATCCATTGATGGACGGAACCCAAAGCCATGATTTCCCCCACCCCCTGGGGACACTCCGAATCCTGCAGTCAGTCGCTTAGCTGATCGAGCTGCTGAAGCGTCGCCTCCGAAGTTTCCGCCTCGCGCCATACGTTCGTTGGATATATCGCCTCGAATACCTGTTCCATTTTGTGCAGGCGTTTCATAGCTGAAGTAGTAATCTCGCACCCACTCATTCAGGTTTCCGTGAACATCGAACAAACCAAAAGAGTTGCATTCAAACTTTCCAACCTCTGCAGGTTCAGCTCCGTACCCATCGTGCCAGGACTCGGTGATACCTGGTACTTTGTTCCAATCTTCCGGACATTCCGCGCTGCCTATATTTCCGAATCGAACCAGGTCAATTTTATCTGCACCCATTGTCCAAGCAGATGTTGTTCCACTTCGGCACACAAACTCCCATTGAGCTTCTGTTGGAAAAGTCAGCTGTGCTAGACGACACCAAATTTCAATATCAGATGGCCCAATCCCACTCACTGGGAGTTGAGCAGACCCATCAAACTGGTCGCCTTTTAGACCAGCCTTGGATGCTGCCTTTGTCTTTGCAAATCGTGCCCATACTCCTTGGGTACACTCTGTGCGAGCAATGAGAAATGGATCCAATGAAACCCAGTTCTGCAGTTCATCATCACTTCGACCGAGCTCGCTCGCTGGCGAACCCATCTGGAACTTACCCCCTGGCACTAACACAAACTCAAGCCCGGTTTTCTGATGTGACCAGATCGAAATCCAATGCGAGGTGTCGCCTGCGGAAAAATGCTCAACTCGCTGATAAGTAAACCCAGAGAACTCTGTTTGCCAATTCTCTGGAGCTATTCGAGCAAGAGATTCGACGGCCTGCTTATCGAGCTTTGCGTAATCCGCTCGCTCCCTGAGGACATCTAGAGCAATTTCGGTTTCTTCGTCGCTCTCAGCATGCTCTCCTTTTTCGGGGAATCCAATTTCCTCAATTGCAGCATCTAAAAAACCCCAAATCTTGTGCTCTTTAGGTTGCTTGCTAAGCTGGATACGCACGAACGAATGTTCATCAGTGTCTGGGACTGCCTCGACGACTATTCGAATATCAACAGGCTCAAATGTTGCAAACGCATCGATGAGATGCATCTTGGCTTCGTAATGATTCGGAGCAGTAGCCTCTACGATTATTCTCGCAGGCTCAATAAGTTCTGCTTTACCTCTGTTGGAGGCGAACACATTCATCAACCCATCGTAATAAAGCTCTAATATCTCAACGACTCGTGCAGCATTCGGCGCTTTTTCGTCAATCGACATCACGAATGCATAGGACCAAAAATCTTCAGTAATCGGATCTCGCCAACCTGGCGCGAATCGCAATGTCTCAATACCATTGGGCAAATCTGGCGCAAATCCAGGTGGTAGATCAAAGGTTTCGGATGCCCATCCTTCAAGTGAAATCGAATCGTCATTCGGATTCTTATCTTGAGCATTCAAGCACGTGACTGCTATCGAAAGAATGCAGAGAGTCATGTAGAGATATTGGCGCATGGTTATTAAACCTCGAGTAAACATGTATAAGCAAAAATTATAATATGTAGCGATTCACGAGACAATGTCAATCGCTCAAAGTTGATACCATGCATAAGACGAAGTGTTGCAATAACCGTCAGTTACGAAACGAAGAAAGAGCAGAATATGAATACCTACAGGGTTGGGCCACAGACTCAACGACTTGAACATAGAGCGATGACAATCAGTGACACTGAAGCATTCTTCTCGCTCAATAGCAATCCTGAAGTAATGCGTTACACAGGCGAACCGCCTCTAGAATCAATCGAAGCTGCCAGAGACGCGATTGAGAACTATCCCGACTTTGAGACAGTAGGGTACGGACGATGGGCTTGCGTACTCAAGGAAACTAACGCAATGATTGGATTTTGCGGGCTCAAATATCTTACTGATCTCGACTGTGTAGATGTTGGATTTCGATTTCTTCCAGAATATTGGGGACAAGGCCTCGCGACAGAAGCATGCGCTGCAAGCATCGCATTTGGATTAAACGAAATCAAACTCGAGCGCATTGTTGCACTTGTGCTTGAGGACAACCCAGCTTCAATCAGAGTACTCGAGAAATGCGGCATGAAAAACAATGGAACAATTTCATACGACGAGTTCAACCCGTTGCTTTACGAAGTGACTCGATGACACTTAAACAGTAGACGCAGTTCTCTATTCAACTCTCAGTGTTCATTTCTAATCTGTATTGATCTCAGTCGGACAAAACGTTCACTGTCGGCGCAATTGGAGTGTCTGGATGCAACCAGTATGTCTCGAATGTCACATCTGTAAACGGATTTTCAACCGCACGATAACCAGCGGCTTTCATAATCTCGTCGCAAGCATGTCCTTCAATACTGATCGCGCGGATCGTGTACGGTCCATTAAAATCAAACGCTCCGAGAACTTCAGGTTCTGCTCCTTCAATATCAAGACAGAAATAATCAATGATCTGTGAAGCGCGATGTTCAGCTAACAAATCTGCAAGGGTTACGCTTTGGACTTTTAGAATCTCTTCTGCAGTCCCTTCAGAACGAAGCATCGTCGCATGCACATTCAAATCGGTGAGCCCTGATCTGCCTGATCGTTCTGGAAAATGGGAGAACTCAAGTGTTTGTCCTGATTCTCTCCAAAGTGCTCGATTATCAACTTGGCAATCTCTGTATTTCCCGATCTGAGCAAACTGACGAGGAATCACTTCAACGCAGAGTCCTCGCCAACCGTGTTCGCGTTCAAGATGCAAGGTCCCTGAACCGTTGAGTCCATTTGTTGCACCTGCTTCGATGAAGTAGCCGCCTTTGAGACCTGGAAACACACACTCAGCAATCCATCGGTCATTCCCTAAATCGTGAAAGTATTTGCTTTTGCTTTTCATCTTTGACTCGCATGATGTTGAAGTTCATTTGTATCGCGCACTACTAAATACTATGCGGATACAAGCGTTCAATCGTCGCTATGGATACGGATCGCACAATAGTCGACTGGAACCGATAACATTGCACAAGCAATTGGAGAATTTATCACGAATGAATACAACCAATCTCACTCTATAAATCACAAACCACATTGAGAGGTTCGTCAATGTAGTGAAGTTTATCACGAATCAACTCTTTGCTGATTGGATCTCTAATTGTTAAGCTGATTATGGCACCTGCGGATTGTCCTTTGTGAAGTTCACGAAATCTTCGCCGTCGAAGAAGTACACACCGGCCGTCGTTCCAAACCACACATTGCCTGATCTGTCTTCTCGAATGCTTGGAACTCCACCTGTTCCTAATCCATTGTTCTCTGAGAAATACTCGAATGAGTCCCCGTTATAGCGATACACACCTCCGCCAGCTTGCGAGGCACCGAACCACACATCCCCATTGCGATCCTGATGAATGCTCATGAATCGGCCCCAACCTGTGTGTTTCGAGAACTCCTTGTTTCTTAAGTGTGTCGTAAATTTGTGGCCGTTAAAGTGACTGATTCCCCCGTTAGAAGTGCCAAACCAGAAGTCGCCTTGTTTATCTTGGAGTATTTCACAAACGTTGTCACTGCTTAAACCATCAGATGAACTGGTGTACACAACCGTTGACTCTCCGTCGTAACGAACAACACCCGCGCCGTCAGTCCCGAACCAGATATCTCCATCGTTGTCTTCATAGATGCAATACACCATCTTGGGCGCAAACTCTGATTTCTCGCGTGATGCGATGACTGGCATCGAGAATCGTGTCAACAACTCACCATCAAACCGAAAGACGCCGTCAATCGTGGCAATCCAAATATCACTATTTCTATCGATTAAAATATCCCAAAGGTCACGATGGTTCCCATGCTCTGAGAAGCTATTTTCGATCTTGATCGGTTCATAGTCAACGAGCGTAGTGAATGACTCGCCGTCGAAATTGGATAAGCCGCCCGAGGTTGCGACCCAGAGTGTGCCTTCCTCGTCTTCGACGATATCGCGGATCATATTTCCACCAAGTCCATCCTCTTTTGTGAAAGTAACGAACTCATTGCCGTCATAACGGATGAGTCCATCGAGGACAGTACCGAACCATAAATTCCCATTGCGATCTTCGAGTGGCGCTCCAGGGTATTGTGAGATTTGTACTGGAGCTACTTTGTTATTCCCAGTATCTTGCTGAGAAGTGGTCGAGCTTCTGTTCTCCGACTTAGAGAGAGAACTGTCATCATGCGCTGCGGTGCATGAAGCTATAACCACAATGAGAGGTAAGGCAAAAAAAGATTGCTGTATATGCATAGCTTAATTGTCTTTCAGAATTTTACTAACCAAATATGCTGTTGAGCTGCTGAACATCTCAGGAGAACCGGGTCAGATCACTATTAAAAATGGAACACATAGTGATTGAACGAACCAAAGACTCACTAATTGCATCCGTCTTGAGATCGGACACCATAAGTGAGTAATGCGCTGGAAATCTGATCCTGCTCTGTAGTCTCAGGGAAGAGTCGGTATCGAGGCGCGAGGATTTCATTGATTTCCTCGGCCATCACACGAAAGACTGATTTAAATGGATACTTGCCTTGGGTGATTTCCAATAACACTTGCTCAATCTGGATGAATTCATCATCATCTTTGCTGAGATATTGAGCAGCGCCCTTAATCTGATACCCTTTTTGTGAAAACACATTCACAAAGCTAACACATCCTTTGGGATTCTCGCGGATGTTTCTCGCAGAGTTAGGCGATGCTATGTTTGCAATGATGATTGAGTTGTTATCGAATGCAGCGAAGACTTCCTTCGGTGAGACACTTGGTTCTCCAGATAGTGAACTCGTCGCGAGCCAACAGAGAACACTCTCGTCGATTAGTCGGATGACATTTGGGTCGAGGGTCATTCAGCTCTCCAATCCATTGTAACAAAGCAGATCTATCTAACTCCGATGATCTTCTGCAATCACTTTTCATTTTCTTTCAAGCAGACATCTCATCATCCACCCTCTGGCGGCTGCCAGAGTTCCAACCGATTGCCTTCTGGATCCATGACCCATCCAAATTTTCCAAACTCAGTGTCTTCAACTTTTTCGTCGACATCACAGCCTTCATCACGCAATGCAGCGATGAGAGCGTCTAAGTCATCGACTCGATAGTTGATCATGAAACTTGATTTGCTTGGAGCAAAGTGTGAAGGATCGTCTTTGAATAAGTTCCAAGCAGTAGTACCAGTTCCGCTTGGATTATCTTCTGCCCATTTGAAAGCGACGCCCCCCCATGCTTCGACATTCATTCCCAGATGAGTCTTGTACCATTCACCCAGAGCTTTCGGATCTTTCGCTTTGAAGAATACTCCGCCGATCCCAGTTACCCGCTTCATTGCTGCTCCTCATCCAATACACAAACCGCAAAATCTATGACTTCTCGTCAATGTAGAATATCAAATCGTTATTGATCATGACTATGGATCAGACAGGAAAGCTCAAAGATATCTCAAGTAGAACTAAAATTTCAATAGTGCCAATCTTAAACAAGTTCAAAAAAAGAGCAAGGGTTGAGTGAGTTAAGCATTTCTGATATACTGTGGTACGGCTTGAAGACGCCCCCGGATCCGCGGGAAGGGTTGAACCTACTTCCAAAACATAATCAGATTCTGCACGCTTCTTCGTGCCACCTGAATGCGGATCCAGGTGTACTGCATGGAGAACCGTTATGAGCAAGCCGCTCCCCCATCGTCCAAATCTCGATCACCTTCGGCGCCAGGCCAAGACACTTCTCGCAGGTATCCGATCTGGAGATACCGAGTCGATCCAAATCCTATCCGCGTATTTGCCCGCGGCGAAAGAAATGTCGGCATCGACGATCGCCGCCGCGGACTTTCGACTCGCTGATGCTCAGTTCGCGATCGCTCGCAGCACCGGCTTTGGGAGTTGGCCAAAGTTAGCTCAACATGTAGAACTCCTGCGTAGCTTGGAGGGAACCTGGGCTTTCGATTCCCTCGAAGTTGATGGAAACCAGATTCCTTCAGCGCACACTCAGCACTCACGCATTCTAATTGACGGAGATCGATTCAGAACCGAATCTCCTGAAGCGATCTACGAAGGCGTCTTCAACATCGACGCAGAGGTGTCGCCGCACTACATTGATATTGAGTTCAACGCAGGCCCAGAAGCTGGGAACTGGAACTACGGCATTTTTAAGCTCGATGGCGATCAACTTGAAATCTGCCTTGATATGAATGGTAAACCAAGACCGAATGATTTCAGCACTGCTCCGGGGCGTGGCCATGCATACGAAGTACTCAAGCGCGAATCAAATGATGCGCCACAGGCTCAAAGCAACATAGAAGATCGTACAGTTGTCCAAAGCGACGGCCCTCAAGAAATTCATCCTACGCCGTCTGGTTGTCGCTGCATTGCATCAGTCAATCGGCTGGTCCCATATGTGCATGTTGCAGATGTCGAATCGTCGTTGTTGTTCTATACGCAGCTTGGTTTCACAACAGTGAACAAGATGGCAGACAACCATGGGAAATTGTTCTGGGTACTCGCGCAGAGTGAAGCTGCAGAAATCATGCTCGTTCAGGCATCTGGACCGATCGATCCCGAACAGCAAGCAGTGCTTTTCTACATGTACAGCTCCAATCTAAGCGCACTTCGAGCATATCTGATCGAAGACGGATTACGAGATGCAGGTATCTATCAAGGAGCACGCAGTCCTGATGACACTACAAAGAGTGTACATGAGATTGCGTATCCCAATTATATGAAGAAAGGCGAGATGCGCGTCATCGACCCAGACTGCTATGTGATCCTCATCGGCCAGCTGGATTGATGAATTTTTGTTTGACTGAAAAACATTACAACTTCGTAAGTCATTGACTTACGAGGTTTAATAGCACATCGCAACAAAAGGAATTCAGTCGATAATATTGGTTCTCCGATCATCCTAAAATACGAGCTTTGCTGTCATGCTAAATCATTGTTATCAGCTGAGCGGAGCATCTTGAAACTCAGCTGACTAGTCTCCCAATACACTCGTCCGGCAGACTGCTATTGCGCGATCTCTGCCTATACATATACTCAACCGGGGAAAGTTTATGTCTGATTTATCATCGTCTAGTGCTCGCAGGCACGATCTGGATGCATTGCGGTCATTCGCAATGCTGCTTGGCATCGGCCTACACGTGGCACTTGCATACATCGGACTGGGATGGATCGTCAACGACCAGCAGACCTCAGCCGGACTAGGTGGACTGGTGAGCACGATCCATGGATTCCGTATGCCTCTCTTCTTTCTTCTCAGCGGCTTCTTTACCGCGATGCTCTGGAAAAAGCGTGGTATTGGCGGCCTGCTAAAACATCGCTTTAAGCGGATAGCGCTGCCTTTGTTGTTTGCTTGCTCGATTATCACGCCCACGATGTGGACAGTTATTAGCTGGGCCGGTTCACGTCAAGCCGACTTGTATCAGGCTGAGGAGGCCGAGCAAATCCTCGGCGAGCGTGCGCCGACGCCCGACATCTGGACTGTCGCTTCTTATGGCGATATGGAAGGTCTTGCAGCGTACGGCTCCGACTCCGAACAACTCAATGCTCAAGACCCAATGTACGGTGTCACACCGCTGGGCTGGACCGCGGTCAAAGACCAGCCTTCAGCAGCGAAGTACCTACTCGATGTAGGCGCGGATCCCAACGCTCGATACAAAGACCAGAACACACCTTTGCACACCGCATGCTTCTTTGGCAGAGCTGAGCTTGCTGAGTACTTGCTCGACGCTGGCGCCGATGTGACGATTCTGAGCGGCGTCGGCGAGCGCCCGGCGGATTCGATGGTACACAACCAACAAATAACTGAGTCCATCGCAAACATGCTACAAATCCCGATCGACTATGAAGAAGTCAAAGCAGGCCGTGAACAGATCCGAGAGATGATCGCACTACAAGAGCTAGCAGTGGTTCCCCCCGTTCAGAAATCACGAACTTTTGCGAACACGATTCAACGATTGCAAGACTGGCCCCTCTTTCATCATCTCTGGTTTTTGTGGTTTCTATGCTGGTTAATCGCAGGCTTTGCAGTTGTAACGAGTGTGCTTGAGTTTTTACCGAAGCTCAAATTACCTGGTATTCTGTTCTCCGTTCCCTTGTGCTTCGTATGGCTTGTGCCGCTGACAATGCTGACACAATCGCAAATGCATTCGGAAGGCACAGTTCCTGGATTCGGCCCAGATACATCGACTGGACTGATACCGGTTCCGCACGTGTTATTGCATTATGCGATCTTCTTCAACTTTGGCGCATTGATGTTCGTCTATCGCGGAGCCGACAAAAAAGCTTGGTACGCTCTGGTATCTCACACTCCCTTTAGCTTTTGTCGTGTTGCCTTTCGGATTGATATTTGCGTTTGATCCTGAGAAGTCCGCAGAGCTAATCGCAGATGAGACAATCCGAAAAACTATTACGATACTCACGCAGGTGCTATATGCATGGCTCATGACCTTCGGCCTGCTCGGAGTGTTTGAGGTTCTGCTGACGAAAGAACGGCGTTGGGTGCGTTATCTATCTGATTCGTCGTATTGGATGTACCTCGTGCATCTGCCGTTAATCATCGCTGGACAAACGCTACTACTTTCAGTAGAAATGCCTGCCTTCGCAAAATTTGCATTGCTCGCCAACATCAGCACCGTGTTTCTGCTTGTGAGCTACGCCTTGTTCGTTCGATACACCCCGATCGGAATGCTACTCAACGGCAAGCGTACGAGGCCAAGACAAACGGCCTCAGATTGATAGTTGGGCTGTCATCACGCAGTATTACATTCTACATGGTTGTTGGTCCGCGTTGTTTAGATGTTTGCACTCTCTATGTCATTATCCGCCTTCAGAGCGCAGAAACACTGCCTCTACTTATCCACAACGACGTCAACTCGTACAGCAGCTTCGAGTTCAACATGAAAAATGATACCGATTGATTGTCTCGTTGAGCTTCTGGTACAATGACCACACTAACCGAAACGCACGAAGTGAAATAAGTTCTCAACTAGGAAACGAACTATGAGTGATGACATTGTCCCATGCATCGGCGGAACACTCAGCGCCGACATCGCCGTTCCTGAACACGAGCGCGAAATGCGTTTCTATTCGCATATCCTCAGCACAGGAGAGAATCCACTTTGGCGCGAGGATCTGATGAACAACTTAGGGATTCCGATCATCGGATTGGGCGCGCGCATCCCGGAGTATGAACACATACCGCTCCAATGGATGCCGCACATTCAGGTTGCTGATGTCGCGACGAGTGTAGAGCGAACACTGGAACTCAACGGGCGTGAACTAATGCATGGCAAAGATGACAAAGGAACGAGCCAATGGGCAGTACTGCTCGATCCGAATGGAGCTGCGTTCGGGATCATACCAGTTGTTGCTGCTGAAGATATCTCGCCACCAGATGGAGCCGCATCGTCCAGCGCCGCGGCGAGTTCGGGCAGCATCGCATGGCTCGACCTTACAGTCTCCGACGCATCAGCAACTCGAGACTTCTATCGACAAGTCGTTGGTTGGTCAGTGCAAGATGTCGAGATGAAGGACGCTGGAGAGCGCTACGCCGACTACAACATGCTCGACGCCGATGGAAACCCAGCGGCGGGTATATGCAATGCGCGAGGCGCCAATCTGAACTTGCCACCTGTCTGGATGATCTATCTCCCAGTTGGAGATCTCGCTGAGAGCCTCCAACGTGTGCGAGATGGAGATGGCAAAGTAATCAAGGAGAATCTGGGGGCCGATGGCAAACTCACGTCTGCAGTGATTCAGGATCCGGTAGGCGCGTATCTGGCGCTGGGATGATATTGATGCATATACCTCATCTGGCTTTACACCATACATCAGCATTCGAGTACAGTTAATTTGTTCATCTGAAATGCCGCATGCATTTGTTAGCGACACAAAATTCAAATACGTTTTCAATCTCGTCTACAAGAAACTCATCAGGTCAAATAGGAGACACCCTGATCATGATTGCCTCATCAATCCGTTTAAGCAGTATTCTATTCGCTCTTTTGCTGCTTGTATTCGCTGGCTCGAACTCTATTCTCAAGATTGATCAATTCGAATCGAAAACCGAAACCAAGATTCACAATGAGACTCGAATTGAAGATCAGAACATAAAAATTCAGTACCTTGAAATCGTGACACCCGCTGTTGACGAGACCTGCGATGTCCTGACTAAAACACACGACATCGTGTTCAGCGATCCTATTGCAGAGTTGGGTAATGCCCGCACTGCTGAACTCTCGGATGGAGGGCGCATAAGCGTGCGTGCACCTATGCGTGATACAGAAACTCCGGTTGTGCGACCCTATCTCTTAGTGGATGACATCGAAGCGGCGGTTGAAATTGCCAAAAAATCTGGTGCAGAAATAGCTATCCCACCAATGAAGATACCAGGCCAAGGTACATTCTCAATCTACATCCTCGGTGGTATAGAACACGGTCTTTGGCAACTCTAAACAATGTCGAAGTACAGCTTCATACCTCTTCCTTGCGAACCCTGATGAGTTAAAGGGGAATGAGATAAAATAGTCTTTAGCATTGGATGAATGTGTGCAAGACCAAACGGTTCCGCATCAACAAAGAGAATGCGTACACCGTTGCGCCAAGGAGTTAACATGGCGCACATTCACCACATATCTACCGGCGGAACGATCGCGTCTGATGGAACTCAAATGCTTGGCGCAGAATCGATGATAGAGTACTTGAGCGTGCACATCGAAAACACAGAGTGGAGCCACGAAGATGCTGATCGCATTCCAAGCTCTCAGATGACACCGACAAAATTTGCTCAACTCTCACAACGGATCCACGACGCTTCATCGAACCTACAACCGGATGTCGTTCTGGTCACACACGGAACCGATACGATGGAAGAGTCGGCGTTTGTAGCTGATATGTTTCAGACCGACAGTACCTCTGTCGTTTTTACGGGTGCGATGCGCATTGGACCAAGCGGTGATGGGCCGGACAATATCCGCGCTGCAGTGCGTACAGGTCTAGATTCGACGAGCAAGAGCTGTGGTGTCACTGTCGTCATGAATCAAACGATCCACGCGGCGCTGGAAGTCCGCAAAATCCATAGTACCGCAGATGACGCGTTTTATTCTCGCGAACCGTTAGGGAGGATTTCGAATAAGACGATTCATTGGAGAGATTGGCAACCAAATAGAATCCAATTACCACTGGCAGAGCCAAAGCACGACGTACAAGTCGTGCGCTTGTTCGCTGGAGACACGGGTGAGCACATACGAGAAGCCGCGAAGCGAAGATTAGATGGAGTCATCGTTGAGATTTTTGGAGCAGGAAACGGGTCACCCGACATCTTCGATGCGATCGAATCTACAACTCGTAAAGGTGTTGCTGTCTGCGTAACAACTCGCTGCGGGGATGGTGGAATTCACCTCGCTCGAGAGTGCGAATCAGTGATTACCCTACCTAATCTCGACGCCTCAAAAGCACGCCTCGCACTGCTGTTTGCCCTTGCAAACAATCGTCTCGACTTGCTCAAGACATGGTCGGATCGTCAAACTGAGGATCTTTCTTAGACTTTCAAAAGCAGTGGCAACAAAAGCGACAACTAAAAACATCTTCATCTTAGATTAGATCCTGAAACTGCCAATTACAAAATTGGTCAATAGTTTAGAGGCCGCAAGATGCTCATCATTTATTCAGTATTGGATCTAACAACTAAATATTTTTGACAGACTAGCCTGCTGCGCGCATCTCAATACTTGAATATAAACACACAAGATGGAGATTGCTATGCGTTTGAGAACTTGTACATGTTTTGTCGCTATATGCATCTTGATTTGCACTGCTCGTTCCGCGAATGCATGTGAACATTCTGTGGATTCAAATCCATACGAAGTCATCCGGGTGACTAATGAAAAATTATTGTTTATCAAAACCAATCTCAAAGACTTGTCTCAAAGAGTATGGCTTGATGGGGATGTACTCTGGTTCGCCATAAACAGTCCGAATGGCCCTTGGAAGACAACAGGTGGCATATCTGAACAGCTGACTCAACTAGGTGATTCCAATTTTTGGGCGACCGGCCTCAAGTGGGACCGATGGGCTGAGGCTTTTATTAAAGTAGCATTTTATAAAGGCGATTTTCCCACCGGTCCTATGGAGTACATTAACTGGCGCGGCAAACACGCACCACCATCTCCCAAGCAAGCAGATCCTTCCAACGTCGTGACCTATGAACTGATAGGTCCTGACAAAGACAAAAAACGGAATGTNACGGTCGTCCTACCACCTCAGTACGATGACAAAAATGAACTCCCTGCTCTAGTGCTCGCAGATGGACAGAGCGCAGAAGAATGGGGAAAGATTATTGCTGCGATGATAAATGATGAAAAAATCCGTCCCATTGTTGTTATTGGAGTGCACAACGGAGGGTATCAAGGCGATCGTTCACAGCCATACGATGCTCAATTTGACATCAGAGCAAGAGAATATTTAGAAGGCTTTGATCAAGAACGATTTACTGCACATCTCAGCTGGTTGATTGATACGGTGCTAACTGATGTCGCACGCCGCTATAACATCTCGCTTGAACGAGAAAATCTTGCTGTTGCAGGATTCAGTAACGGCGGCGCCTTCGCATCCAGTGCGGCACTTCGAAGAGGTGATGTCTTTGGAATGGCACTTGCTCTATCCGTTGGAATCCCACCTGAAATTGAACCTCAAGTGCCCAATGCACGATTGAGTCAATTTTTCTGTGCGGCCGGCGAACTTGAATCTAGATTTCTACAACAGACAAAAACACTGCATGATCGTTTATCAGAAGTAGGCGGAGAACCACTTCTACAGTCCTTCGTTGCAGGTCATGACGCTGAAATGTGGACGACAGCAATGTCCGAGTATTTACCACTCATGTTCCCGCCTGAATAACCTAAACCGAATACACGAAGATCGAACTGAACGATGGAATGTGATTTACGATCGTCGTGCACATGATAAGCGTGGTCATCTTCATGACTTCTCCTTGTTTCTAGGTTTTTCATTTGAGTTTGAGTTGTCTTGAGCGCCGATCAGCCCAAGACCAGCCGCGATGAGCGTCCCTGCTATCACAGCGTCTTGAGCGGATGCATCGTTCGCCAACAGAAAAACGCCGCCAATGATTGCGACGGATCCAGCTATGGTAGTTTTCCATGAGTTCATCGGGAGGCTCCACTCGAAAATGGTGGCGGCCTCATACCGACTGATTATTTACTTGGGCTTCATGCCCGGCTATGAGTTGAAGCGTATCAGCTTATGATGACATTGGCAAGTGATAGATTACAATCCAAACTCTGTGCTATAAATCGGGTAATATCTGCTATGAAGAATAATCAGCCAGATAACAAATCCACATCAGGTTATTCCGTTGCTAGTTTTGTACAAATGTTATTGCGGCCAGAAATCAGAATGATCGTTGTAGGCATAATTGCATCTCTAACGTTTTCATTAGTGGCTTTTAACAGCGCATTGTCGGGCATTAGCAAAATTGAAACTCAAAGCACCGAACTACTCAGTGTCCAAGATAAGAACCAGAAATTGCTAGATCGAATCGCTTTTTTGGAAAGCATCATTCTTACTCAATCAACTCAAAATTTAAATGAGAGAATACAACAAAACGAGGATTTACTCAGTGACACCGAGGAAAATCTAACTGAACTAAATACTAGGATGGATTTTATTTTGGATGCTACTAAGGACGAAAATGTCCAAACAGTCATTAATGGACTTCAACGCTTCAAGCAAATGGAAGAAGAAATAGATGTCCTCGACGATCGCCTTTGGACAATGGCTGTAGGCGGTGGTATTGCAGGCTTGTTATTTTTGATCAAGTATTTATTCTTCCCTAGTCGAGATTAAGGTTTGTTTTTGGCTTAAGGCGTTGGTTACTATCACAAAATTGAATGTGGTTGACACAACGAGCTTTTGGTTAGCTGTGATCAGTTCGAACTCAAATTTACAGCACAAACTCGATTTTGCTTACTCACAGATAGTCTAACCTCATCAAATCCGACTTGTTATCGAGCGTATAAGCCGGTTATTGGACACTACAAATGCTGTAGCCCTCATAACTATCCTGCCACGCATTTGCTGCGAGAAAATCGACTTCTTAATTCGAAGCCGAGCCATCTCTGCGACGATTACCTCGCACAGTAGGAGGCTCAAATGAATACATGGATGTATGAAGTTTCAATTATTGTCACCGGAGCAGTTGCAGTAGGTGCAGTTTTCCAAGTGTGCAAGTATCTGAAAAAGCACTACGAGATCCGGTCACCGATCGTGCGTAAGAATCCGCCTACACCACCTGCAACATTCTAGAGGTATCGATGGATTCAAACGAGCGGCGTTGACAAGCATTAGGAATCAACTTGCGTTTCAGATTTGATTCTTTTGTAGATTATTTTGATTCGATAGGATAGTTTTTTCTTTAACTTCAAAGAATGAATCAACCCGATTAATCTATAAACATCCCCTGAGTTTCTCTCTACTAAATCTTCCATTTTTAGCTGATGGGAAAGAACTCGATCTCGATCTAACCCTGGACTAATTACATCATTGTACAAGCTGATATACATCAGCTCAAATCGCTTTCGGATCCCATGATGAAGCTCAATCCAGTCTCGATTATCTATTACAGACATGCATTTCTCAGCCGTTGATGACGCATTATGGAGGCATTGGATCAATTCATAGCTATGAAGATATACTTCGTTACGATCCATATCAAAATTTATCCTCGCATACAAATGTGTATCTAACGCCTTCAACTTCGCTATCTGATCACAAAGCTCGGCTAAAAGTCGCTCCAGAGCCACAAACTTGTCGTCTGACCTCTTCATTGTGTATAAGAACCACCCCAATGAGAGAGTCAAAATACCACCTAGTGCAGGACCTGCAAAAGTTGCGGCAGGTCCTATCCAATAGCTGTAATTTGGTGGTGCAGCTGCGATTTGTGTGGATAGCCCTTGGATCATGTCAACCTATCTTCTTTACTCGTTTAATGAAAGCAGCACTTAGATCTTCAATTTCTTCAGGCATACTTCGAAATGCACCCTCGTATTCTTCTCTATATTCTTCTTGATCCGTTACTAAATATCCCTGTAGTGATTTCTCAGGAGAAGCCACTAAAGAGTTAATATCCTCAAGGCATTTTTCAAGTTTTTTATCTCTTGATCTAAGCTGGCAGTTCACTGAACAAATTTGAATTGCATGAAAAAGAGCCGAGTAACCATCGCGATCAATTCCACCGCCCAATTGAGAAGGTGTAATCAAATTCTCAATATCTGAATCAAGCTTTAATTTCAACTTCGTAATCGCTACTTGCAACTCAGCACATTGATCAAGTAGTGTGTCATACCTTGCAGTTTTTACAGCAGAGTTCTGCAGAACCGCTTTAAATACAAAACCAATCAACAGAGCAAACAATGCAATTATAATTTCATTAGTATCCATCTGCCTACCTCTGATCTATTTGGCACACTCATTGCACGCGCGTAGTGGTCTCATTACTCGTCCATAATCATATTAACCTCTTCATCAATCCCTGAATCAAGGGGGTCTTCATCGTGCATTGCAAAATGAAGATAAACAATACTATCGCGGCATGGATTTACATGCCTCATCGGTGTGCTCATTGCTCGCGCGTATTGGTCTCATCACTCAGGCATAGCGCCATCTGCGTCATAACCTGAAATCATCACCAATAATCCTTGCGGCATCGAATCCAAGCAGATTGATGAGCGTCAATAGCTTGGGTCTCCCGCAGAGGTCGGCAACTTGCCGCGACCATGTAGGCAAGATGGTAGAATCGGGATGAGAGGATTTGAACCTCCGACCTTCTGACCCCCAGTCAGACGCGCTAACCAAGCTGCGCTACACCCCGTGTCGACGGATCGAAATCCGCTCAAGATAAGCATAGCGCTTTGCTCAGATTATGCCAAGTCGGGTTAATCCGCATATCCTTTGTTTAATGAGCAACACAACTACTCAATCGATTCTCATCCAGAATGCCCGTGTTATTGATCCTGCATCTGGATTTGACCAAATTTCAGATGTCCTCGTAGAAGAGGGCGCTATCAAATCCATTAAAAGTGGGATTGATTCTACAGGAGTTGATCGAGTTATAGATGCAACAGGGATGATCGTCACCCCAGGGTTGATTGATCCGCATGTACATCTGCGTGATCCAGGTCAAACGCACAAAGAAGATATTGAAAGTGGTACGAGAGCAGCCGCGTTCGGGGGATTCACAACTGTCTGTTGCATGCCCAACACGGACCCGTGTTTGGACGCCCCTGAGATTGTTGAATACATCACATCCAAAGCAAATCGAACTGGTCACAGTCGAGTATTTTGTGTTGCTGCTGCGACAAAGGGTCGCAAAGGTACTCAGCTCGCAGAGATCAATCTCTGTGATAATGCAGGCGCAGTTGGTTTCAGTGACGACGGCGATGTGATCGAATCTGCATCCATGATGCGAAATGTATTCCTAAGTGTGGCTGCAACTGGAAAAGCATTCATGCAACATTGTCAAGAACTGACCCTTACGAAAGGTTCAGTGATGCACGCGGGAGAAGTCTCTACACGACTCGGACATAAAGGATGGCCCAGAGTTGCAGAAGAACTGATCATCGAACGTGACATTATGCTCAACCAAGGGATCAACTGCCGATATCACATCCAACACATGTCATCAGGAAACTCCGTTGAACTCGTCGCGAGAGCTCAACGAGCAGGACAACCTGTTACTGCAGAAGCATCCCCCCACCATCTGTTACTCACTGATAAAGCAGTTGAGTTGCAAGGAACCGCGGCAAAGATGAATCCGCCAATGCGTGAAGAGAGCGACATGGAAGCACTCCGCAAGGGGGTCGCCGACGGTATCATTACGATCCTTGCTACGGATCATGCGCCTCATCATCATGATGAGAAAAACCAACCTATGACCGACGCACCCTTTGGAATCATCGGGCTCGAATCCGCTCTTGGACTGTATCACAAAGCACTAGTCGAAACTGCTCATATTGAACTTCCAAAGCTCATTGAACTCCTCACGATCAATCCTGCGAAGCTCTGCAATTTAGATTCTCAAGGCTTCGGCAAACTAACACAAGGCGGCCCCGCAGATATCACAATCATCGATCCATCGAATAAATGGACTCTGAGTACAGATGATCTTGTTGGTAAATCAACAAATACCCCATTCCTCGGATGGGAGATGGGGATTCGACCGATTATGACCATCATGGGTGGACAGATCCAATTCGAACTAAATCAGTCATAACTAAGTGGAGCATCAATGAGATTTCTTCGAACGCTTTGGGACACTCGCGAGATCAGCATCGCTGCACTTGCGATCATTACCATCGCAACTCATCTCATCCTCCGATTTGGGACTGACGCTACTGCGTTCAACATCAAGCTCCCACTTATTGTGTGTCTCGTGCTCGGAGGAACTCCGCTCGTCTTCGAACTGATCGCAAAAGCATTCCGAAAAGAGTTCGGTTCCGATCTCCTAGCAGGAATCTCGATCATCACTTCTGTGATCCTCGAAGAATACCTTGCAGGATCCATCGTTGTCCTGATGCTATCTGGAGGAGAAGCACTCGAAGAATACGCAATCGCAAATGCATCGAGTGTTCTCAAAGCGCTTGCGAGTCGAATGCCATCCGTTGCTCATATCAAATCTGAAGGCACCCTCAAAGATGTTCCGCTTGATGATGTCAAGATTGGGGATCATGTCACGATCTTCCCACACGAGACGTCCCCTGTTGACGGCATAGTCGTTGACGGGCACGGCGTCATGGACGAATCGTATCTTACCGGCGAACCCTACATGATGTCCAAAGCGCCTGGGTCATCCGTATTCTCAGGAGCAATCAACGGCGAGAGCGCAATCACGATCCAAGCTACAAAGCATCCTCAAGATTCTCGATACGCCAAAATTATGGAAGTCATGCTCGAAACTGAGCAACGCAAACCTCACATGCGTCGACTTGGCGATCAACTCGGAGCGTTTTATACTCCTATCGCCGTCGCGCTTGCACTTGCTGCATGGTTGATTTCAGGAGACCCAACCCGATTCCTCGCGGTACTCGTCGTTGCGACTCCTTGCCCGTTATTGATCGGGATCCCGGTTGCGATCATCGGTTCAATCTCGCTAAGCGCCAAACGAGGAATTGTCATCAAAGACCCAGGTGCACTCGAAGCAATCGACACATGCAAAACGATCATCTTCGATAAAACAGGCACTCTAACTTACGGCACTCCGAATGTAACGCAGATTATCACAGCTCCTGATGTAGATCGCAATAAGCTTGTCTCTCAGATTGTCTCGCTCGAACGATATTCCAAGCATCCGCTTGCCGACGCGATTATCAACGAAGGTGAGCGAGCTGGCGCTTCTATCTACGAGCCATCACAGGTTTCGGAAAAACCAGGCGAAGGACTTTCAGGGATGATCGAGAATCATCGAGTCCTGATTACAAACAGGGGCGCTCTCGAGAAGATCGATCCGCAAGGATTCGAACAACTCCCAGAGCAAGCCGCGGGACTCGAATGTATTGTTGTCGTTGATCTGAAATATGCAGGAACAGTACAGTTCCGTGATGAACCTCGCAAAGAGGGCGAGGATTTCATTCGCCATTTGTCGAAGAAGCATCATTACACCAAAGTCATGCTCGTATCAGGAGATCGCAAAACAGAAGTTGAGTACCTCGCCCAGCGAGTTGGAATTCAGGAAGTTTACGCAGAACAATCTCCTGAACAGAAAGTTGAGATCGTCCGCAAAGAGTCCGAGACTGCTCGAACTTGTTTTGTTGGCGACGGAATCAATGACGCCCCTGCGCTCTCACTTGCAACTGTTGGTATTGCTTTCGGACAAGCATCAGATATTACGACTGAGGCCGCCGGCGTCGTCATTATGGACTCCTCGCTCGAACGAGTGGACGAGTTTTTCCATATCGCGCGTCATATGCGACGGATAGCGCTCCAATCAGCTGTTGGGGGAATGATTTTAAGCATTGTTGGGATGATTCTGGCCGCAATGGGCATCCTTTCTCCGGTCTGGGGCGCCGTATCTCAAGAAGTGATTGATGTATTCGCAGTGGGTAATGCCCTTCGCGCTGCGTTCCCTCCCAAAGTTCTCTCTGATATCGACGATCATTAACTCTCTGACAAAGAACTCTTGAACACATTGACCTAAAATGCAGGAATCGAATCAACACTATCGAATCAAAGTGCTTCGATAGATAATCTGGACCAACCAGCTTGAGGATAGAATAAAAATGAGCATCAAAATCGGAATCAACGGCTTTGGACGCATCGGCCGACTCGTTTATCGCATCGCATCGAATACTCCAGGAATTGAAGTCGTTGCGATCAACGATCTCGTTCCGGCAGACAACCTCGCATACTTGCTCAAGTACGACACAATGCACGGGCGATTCACCATCGATGGAAAACCTGCTGAGATTTCTGCAACTGACGATTCCTTTACTGTCAACGACCAGGTTACAAAAACCACCGCCGAACGCGACCCTTCAAAGCTCGCTTGGGGCGATATGGGTGTCGACTATGTCCTTGAAGCAACCGGATTCTTCACCGCTGCTGAGGATGCTCAGAAGCACATCGATAACAACGGATGCAAGCGTGTCGTTATCTCAGCACCAACCAAAACCCCTGATGCAGTCAAGACTCTCGTCCACAAGGTCAACTGCGCACAGTACGACCCTTCGGTTGACACGATTATCTCGAATGCTTCTTGTACCACAAACTGTCTTGCACCAGTGACCAAAGTCATCATGGACAACTTCGGGATGGTTGAAGGTCTCATGACAACCATCCACGCGGCGACCGCAACACAACCAACTCAAGATGGACCATCCAAAAAAGATTGGCGAGGCGGACGTAACGCGTACCAGAACATCATCCCTTCATCCACTGGCGCCGCGAAAGCAGTTGGGCTCTGTCTCCCTGAAACAATCGGTAAACTCACTGGAATGGCATTCCGTGTTCCAACCGCTGATGTCTCATGCGTTGATCTTACTTTCCGCACCGAAAAAGCTACTACCCTAGCTGAAATCAATGCCGCGATGAAAGCAGCATCCGAAGGCCCGATGAGCGGCGTGCTCGGATACACTGAAGAAGGGGTTGTATCGTCCGACTTCCTAGGCGACCCTCATTCATCAATCTACGATGCGACCGCAGGTCTCGAACTCAACAGCAACTTCTTCAAGATCGTCACTTGGTACGACAATGAAGCTGGATACGCAAACCGTTGTGTTGATATGCTCAAGATGATGGGCGAAAAAGACGGCCTCTGCTAAGTACATTCAAAATTAAACATGACAGCACTCTCAAGGTTGAGAGTGCTTTTTTTATTTTTTCGATGAACGATCTACTCTACAGGAGTTGAATCGATCCGTTTAGTTAACTCATCTTCGTTCGTTGTAAAGTTACCACTGATTGCGGAACTTGAGAACTTCTTCAACGGCCGCTTCTTATTAACCTTTCCAGTCAACCAACCATCTGCGAGCATCGATTCGATGATCTGATAGCAAATCATCTCATGGAGCGGTGCCTGATTTCCATATTTCTTCCGGCAGATTGCTTGGATCTCTCCCATAATCTCATCGAGTTCTGAATGCTTGGAGAGCACGTTAAGAACAACATTGAACATTCCGTAACTTGGGAGCATCCGACCTGCGCGTTCAAAGCTCATCGCAGGAATTACTTGCCCGTCTTGGAGATAGGGTGTCGCAATTTTTCGCGCTGCATTCAACTGCATCTTGAAGCTGTTGAACTTGCTTAGCTCCCATCCCAGATCAGCCTTGCCACCGAATCGGGCAGCGAGAGATTTCACACCGCCTAGATCTACTCCGCCTATACCAACTGCACCTTGGAGATCATCAGCGAATCCACCTGTTGAGAGCCAACGGAATGCTTCTTTGGGGCGCATGTTGAGCCCGGATTCTTTCGCGATCTGCGCAGAGTGTTCTTCAAGATCAGTGAACTGCCCGTTCCCTGCGTACCAGAAATCTGCAAAGCGAATATGCTGTTTAATTCTTCGCCGTTGGACTTGGTCGTATTGAGATTTGAGCCAATTCGGATCATGCTTCGCTCGTTCAAGTTCCAAGATGGTATAGGCCGCGTGACGAGCACCTGTATGTGTGAGCATCATCCCGCCTGCAAGAATTGGATCCGCGAATCCTGCACTCTCTCCTGCAAGGAGCCAGTTCTCTCCGACGAGACGTTGTGCAAGGAACGACCAATCTTTCGTCGCTTCAACTTCTCCTCGCTGAGTCGCACCTTTTGTCAACTCGCGAACCCTTGGCTCTTGGCTAATTGCCCAACGATAAAGCTCCTCAGGGGTTTGCCCGCTCTCTTTGTAATACGAAGCTGGACAGACAAATCCGATACTCGTTCGCGTAGGCCCAAGTGGGATGAACCAGAGCCAACCTGTACCGATTGAAAGAACTTGAACACGAGTTCCACCGACTCCGATCTCAACTGCCCATTCTGCGTTCTCCCAATAATCCCAGAATGCAACATTCTGGAGCGTTGTTGGAGAATCAACAGAAATCCCGATCGCTTTGCGAAGAACACCAATTCCACCCGAAGCGTCAATGTAGTATTTCCCTCGGACCTCAAGATCTTTGCCTTCGTCTGTTCGGACGCAGAGATGATCAATCCGATCAGTAGTTGATTCATCCATTACTGTCTTTGTGACCTGATTCTGCTGTCGAACATCACAACCCATCTCTTGAGCATGATCCAGGAGTATCTCGTCATAGACTGCTCGATCGACTTGCCAAGCTGTGGAAACGCGAGCTCCTTCGTATGCAGCAGGTCGCGAGAGCGACTCAACCTGATCAGGTTCAACAAAGTTGAAATCCCATAACTCATCAGAGTTCCCCCATCGGTAGGTTGCCCCAACCTTGATCGGAAATCCGGCTGCTTCGCACTTCTCCCAGCATCCCATTTCTCGGAGTATGCGCCCAATCATCGGCAGCTGACTCTCTCCGACATGGTCTCTCGGAAAGAGAGCTTTCTCGAGAATAAGTACCTCAAGATCAGGCATGTACTTTTTCAGTAAACAACCTGTGGTTGATCCTGCTGGACCACCACCCACGATCACGACATCAGCAGATAGCTGCGAAGAAGTTTCTTCGTTTGATTTCATCAATATTCTCCCACGAGAGTCGCAGTATGACATATTCATGTCACAAACACAAGCCTTCAAACCGGTGTCCGTGTGTATTAGCTCCAATGAGGCCTACCCTTGCTCATGCAATACAAATGGACACTTTTACGCGCTGGCCAGTTCCTTCTTGACGGGGGAGGCATGTTCGGTGTAATTCCCAAAGTGATCTGGGAGCGATCGATCAAATGTGACGAAAAAAATCGAATTCAACTGATGCACAACTGCTTGTTGCTTGAATCAGTCGAATCGGATCCACTCACAGGAAAACCGCATCGCTATCTCATCGAAGCAGGGACCGGAGACAAGCTCGACGAGAAGATGTCATCCATCTTTGGGCTCGATGGACGAACTGTGGAATCTGAGGTCATCGCCGCTGGTGTTGATGTCAACGATATCGAAGCGACAATCGTCTCCCATCTCCATTTCGATCATGCCGGCGGATTAACCCGAAAAGCTCGCGAAGGGGAAACTGCTGACTGGGAAGCACTCAAACCAGGCGCCGCTTCAGGAGAAAGCACACAGATCAAGTTCACATTCCCAAATGCTGAACTGATTGTCCAACGCCGCGAGTGGGTCGACGCACGCAATAACGACTCAGTAATGACTCGGACATACTACCGAGATCACATTTTGCCATTCGAGGATGACAAACAACCTATCAGCGAAGGTAAAGCTCGTCTTCGCCTCGTTGATTCAAAGCGGCCGTTCCCGCTGAATCGGAAGCCATCAAGAGGGGAAGCTCCCAAAGCCCCACTCGAAGAGCGCCTGACTGAGGTTCTCCCTGGAATCCATGTATTCCTTGTCCCAGGGCACACTTGGGGCCAGCAAGCCGTCTTGTTTACGGATGAAACCGGTCGCAAAATCGTATTTACTCCTGATGTCATGCCTACCCATCTGCACAGCGGCCAAGCGTATTCGCTGTCATATGATGTCGAGCCGTACACATCGATGATCACCAAAGAGTGGTTCTTAAGAGAAGCAGCAGAGCGAGACTGGGTGTTAGTGCTCGATCATGAACCAGGCAACCCACTTTTCAGAGTCAAGAGCAACGAATCTGAATGGTTTGAGCTTGTTGAAGAAGTCAGCTGCTGATACTTGTTCTTCGCTTTGGTGTTCTATAATCTTGTAAGCAACTATGTCAGCGAACACGACTTCATCCATCCCGGAACCGAGCCAGAGTGCTCCAGAGCCCGAACAGTCGGATTCGGTTGTGGTGTCGACTGAACAATCGAATGTCGAACAAACTATTGAGAAGAAACAGAAACGCACGCTCTTTGAACGCGCAGAAGCATTCATCTCCAATCTTTCGACACGAAACAACTTCTGGAATCGTGTCTGCTCCATGATCTGGCTCCCTTATGCGTTCCGCTCAGGCATCAAGATGTCGTCGGATGCGAGCACTTATCGAGCGACACTCCCATTCCGTCGATTCAACAAGAACTGGTATAACGCGATGGCCGGCGCAGCTCTCTTGGGTAACTCCGAGATCGCAGGTGGCAACTATGTCTTCGCGGTTTGTGGCGGCGACTACACCGTCGTGTGCAAACATCTCGAATACAAGTTCTTGCGTCCGTGTCACGGCCCGGCCGAATACAGGATGACTCCTCTCGAAGATATCCACGCTCTTGTTGCAACTGGAGAAGAGTTCAATATCGCTGTCCGCATGGACATCGTTCAAGTGCTCGTTCCAATGAGCGAGAAGAAACTCAAGGAAGAAGCGGAACTCGTGGATGAAAAGCCTGTAAAACCCAAACGGGTCGGCCGATGCACCGCAACTTTCCATGTGACCCCTAAGGCACATCACAAAGCGAAAAAACTCCGCGGGACAAACGCAAAATGAGTGACGAGTCACCCGCTGTTCAAACGACGACCCGCAACCCAGTCTTGTGGGGTGCATACTTAGCATGCTCATGGACCTGGTGTATCGGAATGTTCCTTCCAGCTCTGCTCATCCGAGATATGGGATGGATGGGATTCGTAATCTTTGCGATTCCGAATGTACTCGGCGCTGCTGCGATGGGTTGGATCCTCAAATCTCGTGAAGACTCCATTCGATTCGTTGAAAGACATCCACAAGTCATCTGGTGGTTCTCAACGATCACACTCGCGTTTCATGTGTATTGGGTCCTTTGGATCACAAACTTCGTGCGCATTGCGTTCCCGATGCCTCGTGTGTATATGCAAGCGGTGGCCGCGATTGTAATCGCGTTTACGATCATCACTCAACGAGCGATCCGGTTTGAGAGAATGCCTCGTGTTGCGGCGGTCCTCATCACATTGAGTATCGGCGTACTCATCTCTACCTTTATCTTCCCCGACTTCACGCATGCAACTCAGCAGCTCGCAGAAGCCGCACCCAAATCCATAGCTCCGCTCTGGATGTTGCCAATCATGATCTTCGGATTCTTGCTGTGTCCATACCTTGATATTACTTTCCATCAAGCTCGTCAAGGACTTGGCAATCAAAGAAACGGCCGGATCGGGTTCACGATCGGATTCGTACTCTTCTTCGCTGCGATGATCGTGCTTACCACTCGATACGCTGGAGTCATGTCATGGGCATTACGCGGCGAAGCATATCCGGACACAATGGTTCTCCCACCTTTGCTCAGCGCAGCTCTCCTCACTCATATCTTGTGCCAATGGATCTTCACAGTGCGTGTTCATTTGGGTGGAATCAAAGCGATCCCTGGAAGCGAATCTAAACAAACACTCCTCTTCATTGTGATCTTGATTGCAGGACTGTTCGGACTTGGAGCGATGAAACTCCCTGCGTATTCAGATCTCTCCGGCGGCGAAATCGTCTATAGATCATTCCTTGGTTTCTACGGCTTGGTCTTTCCAACTATGATCGCATATCGATTTATTCAATCACGAGGCAGCTTGAATCCTATTAGCCCGATCGCAGCATGGTTCGCGATCTTACTTGCGATGCCGATGTTCTGGATCGGGTTTATGCAACGACAAAACATTTGGCTCGTTCCAGGAGTGGGTATCGTATTTGTTGGCGCGATTGTGCTGATGACAACGCGAAAGAAGCTGCCTTCTTCATGAGCTCTGATCTGCATTCTGATCACTGAAATCAATCCCTTGATTCCTCGCTACGATTCTCGCATTCCGTTGCATCATCTCAAGCTTCGCTCGCTTCATTGCAGAGCCAACAAACGCTGCTCTCCGATCATCCTCAGTCCAGTTCATAACTTCTAATAGATCGAAGCTTGCACGCGGTGATTGATACGCAGGATTCAAGGAAGCATCGAGCTTGCTGTTTTCTTTGATGGAGTTATGCGGGCAAACTTCTTGGCAAATATCACAGCCGTAGATCCAGTCACCCATCAGTTCTTCGAGTGCTGGTTCGATGGGTGCACGATGCTCAATCGTTAAGTAGCTGATGCATTTCCTTGCATCCACTTGATGATCCGTAATCGCTTGAGTTGGGCATGCATCGATACAAGCGGTGCACGAACCGCAGTGATCGGTAATCACAGGTTGAGATTCAGGAGCTGAAGCATCGAGACTCATCACGATGCCCCCGATGAACATGTAGCTACCGAGCTTGGGATGGATGATCAATGTGTGTTTTCCAACCCAACCGATCCCTCCACGGCGAGCAAGCTCTCGCTCTGGAACAGGTGCAGTATCTACAAACACCTTGAACAACGCGTGTGGATGGAGTTCGCGAAGATCGTCTGCGAGTTTCATCAAGCGTTTTTTGATCAGCTTGTGATAGTCTTTACCGCGAGCATATCTTGCGATTCTTCCTCGACCTTTCTCGATCGGAGCATCCTGATTATCATCACGCGATGCGTAGAGATCCCCTACTACCAAGATCGAACGAGCTTCATCGATGAGTTTGGAAGGATCAGTTCGGAGATCGAAATAGTTTTCCATCCATTCCATTGTGCCGTGCATTTCTTGATCAAGCCATGACCTGAGACTCTCACTATGTTCGCTCGGTTCAACCGTCGATATCCCAGCGCATGCAAAGCCTTGAGCTTGTGCATACGCGATTAGGTCTGATCCGAGTTGTTGAGATGCGTGTTGATCCACCGACAAACTGTAGGCGAGCTTCAAGCTCAGCAGTTTACTACAGCGGCGTTCATCCAGCTATAAAGTGTCTCTGCTGCATGCTTGAGCACGGATTCTGGATCATCTGACAAACTGCTGTCCCAGAGCTTGGGATACTCATACACGATCCAGCCGTCGTATTGAATCTCGCTGAGTGTTGCAATGAATTTTTCAAGAGGCAAGATGCCCTCTCCGAGTTTTACTGCGTTACCGTCGGAATCCACATCGCAGATTTTGATGATCTTGATATGGTCTTTGAGCGCCTTCACATCCTCAATTGGACAACCACCGATGTTAACCGAAGCGAGCGTGTTGTAGGAAACTCCAAGGAACGGAGAACGAACTTCATTGATTAATCCAAGAAGATCAGTCGCTCGAGCAAATGAACCCGCGTTCTCAATTACCATCCGAACATCTGTATTTCGAGCGGTCTGCGCCGCAAGACGGAGTCGATTAATAACTCGTGTCATGCTCCACGAGACAGGTTCTGCAGCAGGCAAGTTGCACCCGAATACACGTACGAACTTTGTCCCTGATTGGCCTGCAAGATCAACATAGTTCTTCGCATCACTGACGCCAGCTTCTTCATTGAGAAACACGCGCCCAATCACTGGAGGATTGATCGGCTTGTCAAATCGGACACTTGTCGCAAACGAGAGCGGTACTACGCCAGCATCGTCAAAGACACTCTTGATTGAATGTGGTTTGATCTCATATGGATCTGATGACAACTCCACGCTTTGATCGTGAAAGCTCCTCATCTCAACACCAATAAATCCAAGCTTTGAAGCAGCGTTTACGGCTTCGTCAAGTGTCCACTGTGGACAAGCAATGGTTGAAAATGCGATCTTCATACTCGATATCCTCATGATCCGGTCTAGCTCGATTTAACTCCAGTAGTGTATGTCACATGATGCGACATTGCACCTCTGGGCGCCCACTTGAGATGGGATCAGCGTATAGACTTAGCTATCGGCTAATTACAACTGGAGATCGCTCAAATGTCATGTCCACGCAATATCGAAGATTCAGTCCATACGGATCTCAAAGACAAAATGACCTATTCGCAGTTCCTCAGGCTCGATAAGCTCCTCGATTGTCAAGAAATACACTCAGAACCCGCTCATCACGATGAGATGCTCTTCATTATCCAACATCAGACTTCCGAGCTCTGGCTCAAACTCGTGATTCATGAGATGACTGAAGCACTCGAGTATATTAAAACAGATCAACTCGCACCCGCGTTTAAAATACTCTCTCGCGTCAAGCATATCCAAGCCCAACTCCTGCACCAATGGGATGTGCTCGCGACGCTGACCCCATCTGAGTACACACAGTTTCGATATGCCCTTGGGACTGGGTCCGGGTTCCAATCAATCCAATACCGCGTCGTTGAGTTCCTGATGGGGAACAAAGACGCCAAGATGATCCCTGTGCATAAGCATGACCCACTAGCAGTTGAACTCCTCACGAAGACACTCAATATGCCGAGTATCTATGACGAGTACATTCGCTTGCTCGCTCGAAAAGGGATGAATATACCCAAAGAAGTTCTTGATCGAGACATCACAACTCCGCATCAATCCAATCCTGGAGTACTTGCCGTATTCAAGGAAATTTATACTGATCCCAATGAATACTGGGAAGCATATGAGATGGCCGAGAAGCTTGTTGATATCGAAGAACAGTTCTCACATTGGCGATTCCGACACATGAAAGTCGTCGAGCGTGTAATAGGATACAAGCAGGGAACCGGGGGATCATCTGGAGTTCATTTCCTACGACAGATGATCGATCATCGCTTCTTCCCAGAACTCTGGGAAGTCCGAACCCATCTTTGATACTACAGATCGGTGCTCGATATGAACATGACCAAATCTGAAACAACCGAATCGAAGATCCTCAGTGCCGTTGGAAAGCTTGGCGGCTCGCCGTTGACTGAAGCAGGGATTATTGAACATATTCATCCGCTCTTTTCGCGATCATTGAATCGGAATCAAGCGACTGGTGAGATTTATCTCGCGAACCACTCGCTTGGGCGCCCAATGGACGCGATCGCTGATCGAGTAACCAATGCACTCGATGCTTGGTATACCGAGCTTGATGGAGCCTGGGATCTTTGGTTGAAAGAGCGTGATCAGTTTCGAAACAGTGTCGCAAGCATTGTCGGCTGCTCACGAGTTGATTCAGTAGTACCCAAAACAAGCGCAGGACAAGGGCTGCGAGCAGTGATCAACGCGCTTCCAAGCTCTAAACCAAATATCGTTTCAACTCGAGGCGAATTTGATTCGCTCGACTTCATACTCAAGAGTTACGCTCACAAAGATCGAGCTTCGATTGAGTGGATTGAAGCTAACGAAGATGGACTCTACCAAACTGATGAAATCATTGCTTCGATCAATGAACACACAGACCTCGTTGTTCTCTCGCTAGTCTGCTTTGTTACAGGGCAGTTGATTCAGGATATCCAACAAGTTGTCGAGGCTGCTCATCAGTATGGCGCGTTAATCATGATTGACGCGTATCACGGGTTTGGAACTCTTCCGATCGACTTCGATGCGATCGGCGCTGACTTCATGGTCGCGGGGAGTTATAAATACACTCGCGGCGGGCCCGGAGCTTGCTTTTTGATCGTCCATCCAAGACATCTTTCTCACGATGGTGGCGTACCTGAATCAGATTCCTTGTTTACCACAGACACTGGATGGTTTGCAAAAAAAGACCCCTTTGCATATCGCAGACAGGACACTCCCGAATACGCACCTGGTGGCGACGCCTGGCTCGAAGCAACCCCTCCTGCAATTGTCTACGCTCAAGCAAACCCAGGACTTGAGTTGGTAGATGCGATCGGTGTTGATCGAATTCGTGCTTACTCACTCGAACAACAAGATTTCCTCGTCAAACAACTACGAGAAGTTGACGTCGAGACAAAGCAAATTGTCCATCATGGCGCATTCGTGCTTATCCCAACTCTCCAAGGACAAGAAGTCACCGCTCATCTCAAAGCGATTGGAGTAAATGTTGATGCGAGGCCGTGCCCGAAAAGCGGGCTCTGGTTCGTGCGACTGTGCCCTGACATGCTCAATACGCAGAGCGAAATCATCGAAGCTGTGAAAAAAATTAGTTCAGCTTTTCAAACTCTTGAAAATTGAACCTGATTAGATTGTTTGATCTGAAGTATTCTCGTTAATCGGTATCACGATTACGAAATCTGTACCTTTACCTACTTCGCTATGGAGTTCGAGTCGCCCGTGATGCGCCTCAATGATCCTTCGAGCTGTTGGTAACCCAAGCCCGGTCCCGCCTGATTTTGTTGTGAAGTACGGATGGAATACTCTCCCTTGAGTCTCTTCGTCCATACCTGGTCCGGTATCGATTACATGGACCTTTACGACTTCCCCTAGATCGAAGTCCTCTTCTTGTTCAAGACGCAAGATGAGTTCTCGCTGGTTTGAATCACAAAGCTCCATCGCATGAATCGAGTTGAGCATGAGATTGAGAAGAGCTTGCTTGAGATGATCCGCATCAACATGGAGAGCACCTAACCCTTCTGAGGGTTCGATCCGCATTCGCACATTGGCGCCATCAACCATTGGAGAAAAGAAGTCCGCAAGCTCATCGACAAGCTGGTTCAAGTTGGTTGAAGTCTTTGAGAGATGAAGTTCGCCGGCGAACTCAAGGAAGTCCTCAAGAATCCCGCGCAGACGCTCTGTCTCTCTACGAAGCGCATCACATCTCCGAACCAGACGCACTTGGTCTTGGTCAGGGATCGAAAGATCTTCGATTGATTCTGCAAGCAGCTGTGCGTTGAGCCCGATCGTTGAAAGCGGATTCTTAATCTCATGTGCGAGCCCGCCAGTCATAGATCCAACTTCAGCTAAATGCTCAGCAGCGAGCGCACGGCGCCTTGCATGATGCTCGCGGAGAATTGAGAGTCGAACTCTTCGAGCAGCGAGGAGGTATGCAATGACTCCTCCGATGATCATCCCTACAAGCAATGAAATGCCAATGATCATTTGTGACCCACCAAAGTCGAACCGGCTCTTGAACAAGACCAGTCTTGCAATCTAGGAGACCTTCATCAGAAGCTCCGAAATGAGTTATGCATTTTCCCGGCGTCGATCCCAGCAATGCTGGAGATACCTAGGTTCCCACCCGGCACGAGAAACACATGTGTGATGGTATGGCAAGTGATCAATGGATTCAATCACCAAATCTATAGCCTTGTCACGGTTTTGAAAGCGTGATCAGAAAACAAATGCTCTGAATCTATTCTTGACTATTCAGAGATCGAACTTATCGCCTTGGTGTTCTTGAATAGGTCCTGCGAGGTACGACAACTTCCGGAGCATCATCATTCGCATCAGTACCTGCTTCAGACTCAACACGATGGACCTTTGTAGCACGCCAACCCTTGTCGTTATGCTCTGCGTCATAGCAGACTGAAGAACCGTCTTTGAGAACACGGAACCCATCGCCGTCTATGACTGTGAAATGGACAAAGATATCCTGCTCATCTGGGCCGACAATGAACCCGAATCCTTTTCTTGGATCGAACCATTTCACTAACCCAGTCACTTCGATGAGCGTCTCTGTGGCTTGTTCAGAATCGTGTGTGTTACTGTCCGTCATGTCACTACCCCCGGGAAGACCCGGACCTTTCTTCAAAACTTCCAGCGTCAGCGCAATACCAAAGCTACTGAAACACTCACCAAGCTTTGAACAATGAGGAACCCAGAGCTGGGATCTCCATTTTGTATTGACCGACCCACCGTTCATTTAGTCCCCTGAACGATTGGTGGTTCTGATTTTGAACAATCTCAGGCGAGAGATTGCTCTGATTGCCTAACGAGAGTTTGGCAAATCATCCCTCCAGCATACCAAATTCTCACGGCGCGTCAAATAGCCCAGCCGGATCTGGAGTCCAACTGGGCTATATTTGTTTTGAATCAGGGGGTTTCCCCCTCAGAATCGGCGTTTTTTACTCGGCCGAAGCTTTCTCTTCGTTACGACGAGGCTTTGAACCACGACGACGACGAGGCTTTGATTCGCCTTCGTTCGAGCCTTCACGGTCACCATCTTCGCGTTTCTTCTCTACGAAGTCTGGATCCGCACGCTTGATTGAAAGCTTGATTCGTCCTTGATCGTCCACCATCATGACCTTGACCTTGACAATGTCTCCAACATTGACAACATCATTGACATTATCCACAAACCCGTCAGCGAGTTCGGAGATATGACACATGCCATCAGTTCCTGGAGCGATTTCGATGAATGCACCGAAGTCCTTGGTTGAAACAACCTTGCCGTCATAGATCGTGCCAGGACGGACATCTTCGCAAAGTGCAGAGATTTCAGCTTCAGCGCTTTCGACATTCTCACGATTAGTCGATGAGACCATTACGCTGCCGTCATCCTCAACATCAACATTGACATTGTACTTGTCCTGCAACGCACGGATGGTCTTTCCACCAGGTCCGATGAGCTTGCCGATCTTTTCGACTTCGATCTTGAGTTGGATCATCATCGGAGCGTACTTCGATGTCTTCTCGCGTGGAGTTTCAATCGTTGCTTCCATCGCTTCGATCAACTCGATGCGGCCGACATTCGCTTGTGCAAAGATCTCTTCAACTTGTGAGAGTACCAAACCACGAGCTTTGAGATCAAGCTGAATACCTGTGATTCCGTCACGAGTACCCGAGACCTTGAAGTCCATGTCGCCGAAGAAGTCTTCTTCGCCGATGATGTCAGTAACGAATACTTCGTTCTCGCCGTTGTCGTCAGTAAAGCGACCGACGGAGATACCAGCACATGTATTGGTGATTGGAACACCTGCATCCATGAGTGCGAGACATCCGCCACAGACTGAAGCCATTGATGATGAGCCGTTTGATTCGGTAATGTCCGAAACAAGACGAATCGTGTATGGGAAGTCTTCCGCTGATGGGAGTACACCCATNAGCGAGCGTTCTGCCAATGCTCCGTGTCCGATCTCGCGACGACCTGGACCCATGATGCGGCCAGCTTCACCGACACAGAATGGAGGGAAGTTGTAATGGAGATAGAACTTCTTGGAGTACTCAGGCATTAAGCCATCAACAACTTGCTCGTCACGGCCTGTGCCGAGAGTCGTCGTTACGAGTGACTGGGTTTCACCTCTTTGGAAGAGTGCTGAACCATGAGTTCTTGCGAACTTGTTCACTTCCATATGCAATGGGCGAATTTCTTTGAATCCACGGCCATCCGCACGCATGCCCTTTTCGACGATCAACTTGCGAGTGATCTTCTTTTCGAGCTTACGGAATGCTTCGTTTGCTTGACCTTTACGCTTCTTGGAAGCTTCGAACTCAGCAGGGGTGCCTCCATCGACAACCGCGAAGTGATCTTGGAGCATCTTCGCTTTGATTTCGCCGACCTTGGTTGAGCGTTCAGTCTTTGCTTTGATCTGACGAGCGACTGTTAGCTCTTTTTCAGCAAGCTTTGTGACTTCTGCCATGACATCATCTGGGATGAGGTTCATGTGATCGCCGAGGCGTGTTTCTTTGCCAACCTTCGCAACGAGTTCTTCGATCAAATCTAGAATCGGATTGATTCCTTCTTTAATACCAAACTCGATCGCAGCGAGGATTTCCTCGTCAGGAACTTCAGCAGCTCCGACTTCGATCATGTTGATCCCGTCGCGATGACCCGAAAGAACCATGTCCATATCGGAGTACTCAAGCTGTGAGTTGGTTGGGTTGATGATGTGCATCACTCCGTCATCTGTAAAGATGCGAGCAACACGAACAGTTGCGAGTGGACCTTCGAATGGCGCATCTGAGATCGAGAGCACAGTCGCAGCTGCTGTCCCTGCGATCACATCCGCATCGTTCTCGCCGTCATGGCTCATGACCCAGCACTGCATCTGAATTTCTTCGATGAACCCGTCAGGGAAGAGTGGACGGATCGGACGATCAATCATCCGCATTGTTAGAATTTCTTTTTCGTTTGGAGCGCCTTCGCGCTTGCGGAATCCACCTGGGAACTTGCCACCTGCGGATAGCTTTTCACGATAATCAACCTGCATTGGGAAGAAATCGAGTCCTGGACGCGGGGTTGCGCGAGCCAATGAAGCTGCGACTGTTGTTTCGCCGTGGGATACGAGAACGTGCCCGTGTGCGAGCTTTGCGATCTGTCCAGTTTCCATGCGCATCATGCGGCCGCCGATTTCTTTTTCGACAACGATCGGGGTATTTGAGTCTGTCATTTTCTTCTTTACCTTCCAGTAATATCGGCGCAATTCAGTTTGCCGAACGCGGGTGTGAGTTGCCCGCATGATCAATTCCGATGCCACAATGCATCGGGTATCGATCGCCAACAAGTTCGATATCATTCTCACACACGCATTGGTTGTTCATTGCGAACGAAGCGTGCAAACTGATATCGTTTATTCTTCTACAAGAAAGCCCCGCGTATCTTTCCAAACACGCGGGGCAATAGTTTTCGATTATTTACGCAAACCGAGACGCTTGATCGTATCGAGATACGCGTTTCTGTCTTTGCGAGCAAGGTAACGCAATAGCTTGTTGCGTCGTGATACCATCATGACCAAACCTCTACGGTTATGGACATCACCCTTGTTCTCTTTGAGATGGGTTGCGACTTGCTTGATGCGTGCAGTGAGCAACGCGATCTGCACTTCAGGTGAACCTGAGTCGCCGTCTTTGCGAGCAAAGTCTTTGATGATTTGTGTTTTTTCTTCTGCTGGTAATGGCATGGATATCTTTCCTTCCGCCGCAAACACCACTGTGAGTCGTCACTGTCGATGCCGCCAACCTAAATGATATAGCTACTCGTTGCAGCCACAAACAATGGTAGGCTCTACTAGAGGCTGATTCGCCGATATTCTGAGTATCTAAACCCCTGTTTTGGGCTAATTACAATGTATTTGTAGTAATCTTTCAGAGTTGGAGAACCAGACAGCTCAGATTCAGGACTCTAGAGGTGAAATGACTCGTCAACCATTCGACATTCTGAGTGAATTTCTCATCCTCAATATCCAGAGCGGTGACGATCACGCACTCACAGAACTCATCGAGATTTGGACTCCCAAACTCCGATCTCGTGCTCTTCGGCTCACTCAAGACACTGACGCTTGCAATGAAGTGCTTCAAGAGTCTTGGATAGGAATCGCTCGCGGGCTCCGTTCGCTCCGCGATCCATCTATGTTCGGACCGTGGGCATTTCGCATTGTTCATAACAAAGCGGCGAACTTCATCAATGATCGATCACGAAATCGCAGAAATCATATCGCAGCCTGCGAAGCAAACTCCCAAAGCTCGAAAATCAGGGAACCAGACGATGCAATGGGATGCTCAGTACGAGAAGCAATATCAACCCTCGACCCAAAGTTGCGAGAAGTAGTTTATTTGTTCTATATGGACAACTGCACAATCGAGCAACTCTCTGGAGTTCTGGGAATACCAACCGGAACCGCAAAGACACGCTTAAAGCGAGCTCGATCACAGCTCAAAGATTTGTTAACCCATCATTCCTGAAAGGAAAATAATAATGGACGATCTCGATTCCAAAATTCGGAAAGCACTCAACAACTCAGACGCTGCGATGATTGGTGATCCCAATGATGGGCTCAGGCTCGACCAGCAAGTTCTCGGAGTGTTCAAAGGCGGAAACCCGTTTATGAATACGATCGCAATGACCTTCTCTTTCGTATTCTTAGGAATCGCAATCTATTGCGCAGTGCGTTTCTTTGATACGGATGTCACCAAAGAACTGCTCGCGTGGGGCTTTGGGTTCTGCGTTAGTTTTATGGCTGTCAGCATGTTCAAGATCTGGTTCTGGATGGAGATGCAACGCATCGCAGTGACACGTGAAGTCAAACGCGTGGAACTGCTCTCTGCGAGATTACTCCAAGAACTTGCTACGAAATAACGATGTTCATCAACACCCAACTCGTTCGTGATTCATCTGGCAATAAATGAAATATTCCATTGTTTCATCGTTCGAGCGTCGGCTTTACTTGTGCTAAAGTATATGTATGAGCATGCAAACAACATCGTCGAGCCCAACGCTGTCCGATCGTGTATCAAACCTCAAGCCATCGATAACGGTCGCGCTCAACAATCGGGCAAAAGCACTCAAAGCATCAGGAGTGGATGTGCTCGGATTCGCCGCCGGCGAACCAGACTTTGACACTCCTCAACCGATCAAAGATGCTGCGATCAAAGCGATGCTCGATGGGCAAACGAAATATGTCCCAACACTTGGGGATATGCCGACTCGGAATTGCATCGCAAACAAGCTCGTTACCGAGAACAACATCCTCGGTCTTACTGGAGAGCATGTCGCGATCGGGACCGGAGGAAAGCATGTCCTCTATTCATCGATCCAGTGTCTCTTTGATTTTCCTGCTGAAGGACAAGAGCCGATGGAGATGCTCTTGCCTACACCTGCATGGGTTTCTTATCGTCCGATCTGCGAGCTCAGCGGCGGCGTAGTTCGAGAAATCAACGCGGGTCCTGATTCTGACTTCCGAATCACACCTGAGCAACTCCGAGCTGCGATCACTCCTCAGTCTCGGTTGCTCATCATCAACTCTCCTTCCAATCCCTGCGGCACAATGTACAGCGAAGCAGACTTGCGAGCACTCGCACAAGTAGTCCATGAAACTCGTGATATCGCTCCAAACCTCATGGTGCTTACTGACGAGATCTACGAAAAAATCGTCTACGGCGACACGCCCCACTTCTCGATCGGTTCTATTCCTGAAATCGCAGATCGCGTCATTACGCTCAACGGAATGTCCAAGGCCTACGCGATGACTGGATGGCGCATCGGGTATGTCGCAATCCCTGGAGAGTTCGGGAAGAAGTTCATCAAAGCAATCGGGACTCTGCAAGGACAAATGACGACGAACATCACGAGCTTCAACTACGCCGCGATCCGCGAAGCGTTGACGAACCCAGAAGTTGCTCAAACAGTCGAGATGATGCGTACCGCTTTCGCATCACGCGCCATGCTCATCATGAACCGACTCGCTGAGATCCCCAATGTCTCGTGCCCAACTCCGACAGGCGCGTTCTATGTCTTTCCAGATGTGAGCAAACTCTTCGGAAAGACTACTGCAAAGGGAACCAAGATTACTGACGCGCCAAGTTTATCCGAAGCGATGCTCGACGAAGCACACATCGCATTCGTTCCAGGCAACGACTTTGGAGGCATCTCAGGAAACCATGTCCGGATCTCATTTGCATGTTCAGACGAACAGATCAACGCAGGAATGGATCGGTTCAAGGCGTTTGTTGATGGATTGGTATAAGTTTATACCAACTCCGATTAGTAGTGCTCTGCGTCGCTGATTGAATAGTTCCTCAGAAAGCAATCCACACATATGCCGACACCTCCTGAGAGATTTAACTCTGAGCGCGGCGCTCCACCCAGTTCTAAATGCACACGAGGAGAGTTCAGATACTTGTTCCGATTTTTTGTAGTTCTTTGGATCGTCTTTGCAATTACAAATTTGGTAGTTTCAAAGCTACTAATCCATTCCCCTCTAAACACAAGTTCACATCTCGACTCGTTTGTATTGTTACCAAAATCTAAAAATGGATGGCTCTCCTCAACTCCGAATGACTATACATGGCCTAAGGCCCAAAATGGCTGGTCCTCTTCAAAACCGAACGACATTGAATGGCCTAAAGCCCAAAAGGGAATGAACTATGGAAGCCCTTCAAGGTTTGTAGTGTCCACATATCGTGTCGCGTGGAATCAAGATCGCTCGATAAAATTTGAAATGGACTTAGTACACATAGGTGCGCCATTCGTTTCTATTGAATTGAAGAAAACAAAGGCTGTTGAGAACGGAGTCCTGATTCACGCTACTCCCCCACTCGACTCAGATCCGGATCTCCGTTGGAAACTCTCAGGATTGATTCTGAATCCGACATTGCTCGCGACTCTAATTTGGCTACCCCTTGGGTTGCTTCCCGTATCGGTGCGATCACATATGCGATATGTACGATACAAAAAATGGATCGAGCAAACTATGTGTCATGCGTGTGGATACGACGTCATGAGTTTGCCGATTTGCCCTGAATGTGGCGAACCGAATACAACTATCCGAACTTAACTATTCGAGTTTCATCACCACTTCATCAATCTCTTCCCCTCGCGCATGAGCAAACCCTCGCTCATGCGCAATCAGTGCAAACCCACACTTCTCCATCGAACGGATCGAACCCAAGTTGTCTGTCGCAGCTCTTCCAAACAACGGGCGCGTCTGTTCGATCTCGATGAACTCTAACAGCGCTTGTGTCGCGATCCCCATCCCCCAATGCTCGTGTCCGATCCAATAGGTGATCTCACGATCGAGTCCATCTTCTTCATTGGGCATATCAAAGCTCATGATGTGCCCGACGAGTTCGCTGTCATGTTCGATTGAGCGTTTGAGGATCTTGTCCGAACCCATCAGCTTTGCCCAATGTGTATCAAACGCGATCCGATCCGATGGATCCTCGTGCACAAATGCAGCCATATGCTGCGCCGGCTGGTACTGCTGATGCTCAAAGAAGATAGGCAGATCAGCATCGAAAACTGAGCGGAGAGTAACTTGAGCCATGTGATTCATCCCGAGTTTGTGAGTGATGTACCGATTGATTTGATCCGCAACTTCGTTTGTCCGTTTGTTACAGATTGACTCAGAGTCAAACTGGATCTTGTAATACACAATTGGGATCACAATCGCAAGGAGCAAGAGTCCCCACATCTGGATTGATCTTCCTCCTGTTTGATAGAGTCCGTAGATCGACCAAGCGAGTAATCCTGCGCCGAACATAAGAATTAATGCGACAAGCAGCTCGACTAATCGGAGGATGATCTTCTCAGGCCAGATATACAAAACAGCCGTCAGAAATGAGAGTAGATCGATCAACACATGAGCAATCCGCGTTCGCAATGAACTGGAATTTGAGAACTCTGTAGATGTCTGATTTGGGTTAATCAAACTCATCAGCAATCGCTACAGTCTCGGCCTCTTCGTCATAGTCTGCACGCAGCTCCATTTCAACTTCGCCTTCGTTCATCTTCACGCTGACTCGTTGATCACGCACAAGCACTAAGATCGCGAGGAACATCCCGACCATCTCTGCGCGAGTTTTTCCAACTAGCATTGTGCGGAGATTCGATCGACCGCTTGAACCTACTGAAATCCGAGATTCAAGATGCTCGACGATGTGATCAACGTGCAACTCCAGCGGAACGTCGTCGCTCATGACTTCGTGTTCGCCGATCCGATCGAAGTTGACGCTTGCGACGATCTGACGAAACGCTTCAACCAAATCTGAGAGATCTAGGTCTTCGAGTTCCAGCTCACCCATATCATCCATCGCTTCTTGAACTGATGCGTCGTCGATAGCAGCAGAGTGGACGGGAAATCTTTTCTCCCAAGTTTCTCTTCGTTGCTCGAGCGCATCTGCAGCATCACGATACTTCTTATATTCGAGAAGTTGATGCACGAGTTCAAGACGAGGATCAATACCTGGTTCGCCGTGATCTGATGTCGATTCTTCTTCACCCGCGTCTCTTGCATCAGTCTGCGCTGCGAGCATGCGTGACTTGAGTTCCATGAGCGTTGTCGCCATCACTAAGAACTCGCCTGCGAGATCGATATCGATTCGATCTACATCATCGAGATATCCAATGTATTGATCAGCGATCAATGAGAGAGGGATATCGTGGAGATCCACCTCATGCTTGCGGATGAGGTAGAGCAGCAGGTCCATAGGGCCTTCAAAGGCATCAAGTCGTACGCGGTAAGAATCGCTCATACTCAAAGTTTAGCACAGATCAGCGTTCGTTGGTGATTTTTTATCGAGCTCTGATCGCTTCTCAACTAATCTCAAGATGCCTACATCCTGACTCAAGTCGGATCCCATGATCATGAACTTTGATGGATACCGCTTGCTGAAAAAATATCCAATATTTTCATCAAAGAAACCCCTCCTTGAGCCGATAGAGTGTGCAGGAGAACACGCCATGGAAGGCTACACATCAGTTTACGACACTTCAGTTTCCACTATGAGCACAACATTGAAGCTCGTTGGAGACATTGAACTCAAGACCTGCCCAGAGTGCATAGGGATTGGTCGAGTTGCTTGTCCACAGACTGTCGCGGTACGCACCATCGGATTCAACGGCGTAGCGACGCTCCAGCCCTCAACTGGGCACCCGATCCCTTGCCCGAACTGCTTGGGCAAAAAGATCGTCCCAAACATCTGAGAACACGGAAACAGATATCCCAATCCTGCAGGTCGATGTGTTATCCGCCTCCATTTGAGCGAGTCGGTGTAGGTGCATTAATCTGAACCTGATCCAATCCCAAATCCCATTTCATCGACTTCGCCGACATCGGAGCAGGCTGCGTCTCATCATACAAAGTGACGAGTTTGTTTCCTAATGCAGAAGCGAAGAGTGAGTCTTCGATCGCGTCGTAGATTGCGGAGTCTGCGAGCAGCTCTCGTTCTTGATATACAAATCGAACATTCCCTGTTGCGGCGGCCTCTACCAGTCGTGTTGACTGCGATTGATCTTGCTCACCGATATCGAACTTCGCATTGAGTTGATCAGTGCTTAATACAGCTTCTACCCCAGTTGCGAGTGTTTTTTGCTTCACTAGAACATTGTCATTCATCGTGGCCGTGCCCAATGCTCGATTCAGTCTCATTCTCCCGTCCCATGTGAATCGGGTGAGTCCGGATCCATTGGTCGTAGCTTCATTTGAATTTTCTTGAGCATTCTCGCCATCGACATTTGTTTCATCGTCCTGTGCTCGATCAAGAATCAAGAGCGTTCCAGCACTTGGGACATCGAGTTCTTGTGATCGATTATTCGCAAAGATCTGCGATGACTCAAGATAGATCAGACTAATCACTTTGCTTGGATTGCTCTTTGCATATGTTCGCGACTCAATCTCCGCAGGAACGGGTTCTTCCCCCGCTGGCGCATACCCAAAGATCCGTGCAGAGACGAGTTCTCGCTCGATCTTTCTTCCTCTCAACTGAGCGACCCGATCTGCAGACGGTTGAGGCGTAAGCTTGATCTCAGCTCGATGAGCAGTAAGCGTGTCTCGCGTATAAGCGTCAGGCATTGATATCACTTTGACATTTTCCTGACACACGATCGACCCGATCGCATCATCGAATCTCATCGAACCATCCCAACTCGCACGGATATGACCTGTCACGGCTGCATTCGCATCGCTCTCATTGAGTGTGATGTCATGATCGAAGGTTCCCTTTCCGACGACTTCAATTCCGCGATGTCGCGCGTTCATATCGATCTGCTCGCCTTCGATCGCTGAGCCTCCTTGCGCGACCTTTGCTGGAGAACCAAAGAGCGACATCGTCTCATTGAATCCATCTGCAGTAATCGAATCGCCGCTCGCTGTTGTGCGATCAACTCCGGTATATTGGACATCACCCTTCGCATCAGCAGTGCG
>JGI24723J26617_10000309_pt1 | contig 49068 bp, 37 predicted proteins | sample Cruoilmetagenom6_FD_26617 | JGI IMG/M metagenome (IMG submission 26617) | reverse complement strand
TCTTAATGTAAAAAAGAGCTGGGCGATAGCCAAGCAACTTTTTATGCTCAACACGGAGCGGATACTGGATCACGACCATAGGGAGTAACCCAGTAAAGTTGTCAATAAATATAAAGTCTCAAGCTTTGCTTGAAAGACTTTACTTAATGTAAAAAAGGGCTGGGCGTTAGCCAAGCAACTTTTTATGCTCAACACGGAGCGGATACTGGATTACGACCATAGGGAGTAATCCAGTAAAGTTGTCAATAAATATAAAGTCTCAAGCTTTGCTTGAAAGACTTTTCTTAACGTAAAAAAGAGCTGGGCGATAGCCAAGCAACTTTTTATGCTCAACACGGAGCGGATACTGGATCACGAGGAACGAGTAATCCTGTGGAGTAAAACCGTAAAACTGGGAAAGGGCAATGGGAAAAATAACTTGCTTTAAAAACTGAATATCCAGCTGACAAGTTACTAACACATGTCATAACCTAATTTTTAAGCCACAAAACACATCCTTTAAAACATGTAACAGGCCAAAGCACTCGGTTTATTTACATCCCCGCTAGGGTATACACTTTTCCTTTTTCTGTTTTAAACGATACCAATCCACCGTCTAGTTTTTTAACCGCTACGCGTTTACCGTCAGTCATTACTTTAACCTTAGCCGTAGTCTTGAGTTGACATGGTCTGCCTGCTTTTGATAAAAGCGTAATTGAGGTAAGCGCATTTTCCTCCCAACTAAAATCCAACTCAAATCCGCCCCTAGCCATCACTCCCTTAAACCTTCCGTACGACCATTCCTTCGGCAGGGCGGGTAAAAATTCGAGATACCCTTCTTGTGATTGGATTAACATTTCTGTGATGCCTGCGGTCATACCCAATGACCCATCTACTTGAAACTTGCGGGCACATATAGCAAATAACGAAGCATATACCTGTTCATTTAAATAGCCTTTAAGCACTTTATTTGCTCGATCTCCATCTTTTAATCGCGCCCACAAATTAACCTTCCACGCCCTAGACCACCCAGAAGAACCATCTCCTCTGAGGGCTAGGGTTTTCTTTACTGGCTCAATCAATTCAGGAGTTCGAACCGTTGAAATTACATTGCCAGGGTACAGCCCATACAGATGAGAAGCGTGTCTGTGGTTTTTTTCTAATTGACCATAGTCATGGGTCCACTCTTGCAGGGTACCATCCTTACCAATTTGTGAAGGAACCAGCCGTTTTCTTGCCGCAGCTACCTTAAGGGCAAAATCATGGTCCACATTTAAAATTTCTGTCGCCCGTTGATAATATGCAAATAAGTCCTTTAAAATTTGCATATCTATGGTCGATCCAATCGCAATGGTCGTAAAATAATACATCCCTGTTACCTCGTCATAAAAATAGCGATATCCCTCTCCTTCTGGCGGGTTTTCTGGAGAATTAGACGGGTTGGTCACGAGCCAATTTTTTCCGGGATATGGCACTAAAAAATCCATAAAAAACTCAACTGACCCTTTGATGACTGGGTATACCTCTTTTAAGTAATCAAGATCTTGTGTAAATAAATAATGCTCCCACATATGCGTGGTCAACCAAGCCCCACCTACAGTAAAAGTACCCCAGGCAGGGCCATCCATGGGAGCAGCTACCCGCCATAGATCTGTATTTTGATGAAATACCCAACCACGAGCCCCATAATGCTCTTTGGCCACCTGCGCACCTTGATCAGTTAATTCAGTAATCATGGTGGTTAAAGGTTCTAATAATTCAGGTAAATTGGCAGTTTCAACCGCCCAATAATTCATTTCGGTATTAATATTAGTGGTATATTTTGAATCCCATGCTGGGTTCATGTCATTATTCCAAATCCCCTGTAAGTTGGCGGGTTGAGTTCCTGGCCTTGAAGAGGCGATTAACACATACCGCCCAAAATTATATGTTAAAGCAGCCAATTGCGGATCTAATTCGTCATTGACCTTTTGTAAACGTTTATCTGTAGGCAAACTCGCATTTTTACTTCCAGGTAAAGTTAAGCTTACGCGATTGAACAAATTGCCATGGTCTGCTATAGCCGCTTTTTTAATTACAGCATACGAACGTTTCTCTAATTGGGTTAAGGTAGTTTGAACCCGTTCAGTTTGGTTTGCACTTACATCTTTATAATTCACAAAATTAGTTGCCGCAACAAAATATAAGGTCACTGAATTTGCATCGACAATTTCTAGCATGGTATCTGTATCATTGATGGTTAAGTTTCCACCTTCATTTACCGCCTTAATACGTGCATCATACCTCAACTTACCCGCTACACCAAGATAATCTGCAGACTTGCCAGATAGGGTTAATTGATCTTTCCCCTTTACATCCATTCTAAAATAATCAGTACCATAATTAGAATGTGCTGAATTTCTCACCCCTCTTAGCTGAGCCTTAAACGAAATACTGTTGGGCTGGTCAGCGCTAATGCGGATCACAATAGTCTGGTCTATGGCTGAGGCAAACACCTCACGCACAAAATTCACCCCATTTTTTTGATAGCGCACCGTGGCAACTCCCGTGGCTAGATTTAAATCCCGCCTATAGTCCGAAACTGGCTCCTGATCAAAAAACAGATGCAAATTTGCCAACGACTGATACTTCATTTGTTCCACAGGATATCCCATTAAGGCCCTCCCAAATAATTTATGTGCTTTAATAGGCTCATCATTAAAAAGATACTCCTGAATTTGACCCAGCTTTTTATATCCGCCTTTAACTACGGTTGAATACGGTCCCCCGGTATAATAGGTATCCTCATTAAATTGGATAATCTCCTCACCATTCTTTCCGTAAACCATAGCACCCAACCGTCCATTCCCCACTGGTAAAGCCTCATCCCATACCGAAGCCGCCTGCGCATACCACAAGATGGTTGTAGGATCTTCCTCCACCTGATTTTCCATAGCGATAGACTGCGCGAATACAGAAAATTGAATACTTAGAACAAGAAGGGCGAGGTAATAGCTTGGTTTCATAACGTATTTTTTTAGGAAATTTTTACCGTAGGTTTAGCAATTTTTAAACGATTGTTGGGGCGCAGTTGATCGTTTGTCTTGCTTGAGTTTCGCCTCAATAGCTTTCGCTGTTTTGGTAATGGCTAACCCGCCAAGTCCGGTACAGCGTAAGGTATGATGAATAGCATCCCCTACGCGTTTCATGGTTTCAATAACTTCATCAAGGGGAATCACCTGATCATAATTAGACAGCGCCATATTAGCCGATGAAATGGCCGTGGAAGCAGCCATCACATTTCTGTTTAAACAGGGTGCCTCTACGCGGTCTGCTACCGTATCACAAATCAGCCCTAAAGAGCTTTGTAAGGCCATAGAGGCTGCTGCTAACGCCTGATCTAAGCTTCCTTCTTGAAGTACAACAACAGCGGCAGCAGCCATACCAGAAGCTGATCCACATTCGCCCATACACCCACCTACTTCTGCCGCAAACGTAGCATGAGCAGTAATAAAAACGCCTATCAATCCCGCCGCAAGTAAGGCATGAACAATCTTTTCTTTAGGCAAGTTACATGCAGTTGCGGTTCCAATAATGGTACCTGGCAAGGCTCCACATGAACCGGCTGTGGGTGCAGCCACAATAACCCCCATTGAACTTTTAACCTCCATCATGGCTGATGTAAATAGGGTTGCATAGTTGAGCGAATCTCCAGGGACTAATTTATGTTGATCCATTTGTTTTTTAAACTCGAGCGATTGACTACCTAAGATTCTATCTGCATAATGGGTCCCTTTTAAGCCTAACTGAATGGAGTTTTGCATAATTTCAGCAATATTTTCCATCTTTTCTAGAACTGCTTCCGCCGAAATATTTCCGCGAATTCGTTCATACTCTACGGCTAATTGCCATAAATTTAATTGCTTATCGGCATTGTAAGCGAGTAATTCTTCAACCGTTATAAAAGGAACACTAAGATTTTTTCTAGTGGTAATAGGCAGTACTGGCTCAATGGATTTACGTTGTTTTAGGTGCCTAAGGTTTACAAGTTCCTGCTTTGCTCTTTCCGCTTCCGCTTGTGACGCGTTGACCAAAATAAAGGTTTTTGCCCCTTCGTGCATACTGGCTTCTCCAAGGTGTAAAGCTTCAATTTCTTGCAGCACATCATGTGGATGATCTGTATACAATATACTTGTGTAAAAATCTCCCATAAGGGAAACTTTAGCGCCATCTATTTCTATAATTTCAATCATGCCGCCTCCAGTGGAAATTCCAATAACCTGGTGTGACTCTGACGCGTTATACAGGGTGATTTTATAGGTGTTGGGATGATCGGCTCCAATGGGATGAATGTCAATATCAATTACAATCCCTGCCGCTTCTATATGCTGCTCATAGTCCTTAAGCCTTTCATCATCCGCGTTCCAGCCTAAGAACCCGCCAAAGAGCCCCATATCTGACCCTTGTCCGTTATGGGTGGTTGCCAAGGAACCATTTGGATCAAATTCAATATAAACTTTATCAATTTGACCTCCCATCAAATCCCTACATATTCGTCCAATCCTCAATGCTGCAGCACAGTGAGAACTTGATGGGCCTCGCATAACAGGGCCAATTACATCGTTAAAAATACTGGGGTATAATTTCATAATCAATGGTAATTTTAAAACTGTGTTGTATTAAAATGAGCAGCCTAATTTCATAAACACCTTCGTCTCAGTAAATTTACATTTTTTAAAATAAACAAATTCTTGCCTTTATAAATTCAAGAAATCGATTTACCTTAGCAACACCGCCTTAACCTCCCGCTGGAGTTTTAACGTGTTTTCGACTTCAACGACCAATAAATCATACGATGAAAAACAATTTTATTTTACCCCTGGTATGCTTCATTTTTTTAGCGCAGCTTTCACAGGCACAACAAAATAAACTACAGCTAGAAGATATTTATCAACAAAATAAATATGGACAAAAAGGCTTTGGGCCAGCTAAATGGATGAAAGACAACACCGGTTATTCAACCCTAGAGGTTAATTCCACTGCACAAGGAAGAGACATTGTTCGTTACGAAGCTAAATCTGGCAAAAGATCCATCTTAGTTGCTGCCCAACAACTAATTCCGAAAGGTCAAACAAGTCCCTTGTCAATTTCAGATTATCAATGGTCTGAAGACAACACCAAGTTATTGATCTTTACCAATACAAAAAAGGTTTGGCGTTATCACACTCGGGGTGATTATTGGGTGCTTGATTTAACCTCAAATACGCTTTATCAATTAGGCCGTAGTTTGCCTGAATCTTCCTTAATGTTTACAAAATTTTCTCCTGATGCAACTAAGGTCGCTTATGTGAGTGAACTCAATATTTATATGGAGGATTTAACCACTCAAAAGATGGTAAAACTAACTACTGACGGCGGGGGCCATATTATAAATGGAACTTTTGATTGGGTTTATGAAGAAGAGCTTGACTGTAGAGACGGATTTAGATGGAGTCCCGACGGTAAACAGATTGCGTATTGGCAGTCAAATACCAAAGATATTGGTACGTTTTATATGATCAACAATATTGATTCTGTCTATTCAAAACCAATTCCCTTACCCTATCCTAAAGTAGGCACCACCTTATCGGGAGTAAAAGTGGGCGTAGTACCAGCTACCGGGGGTAAAACCAAATGGTTTGATATTCCGGGCGACCCTAAAAACAATTATTTGGCTCGTATGGATTTTATTCCGAATTCAACAGAGGTCATGATTCAACAATTAAATAGACGTCAAAATACAAATACCATTTGGATTGGAAATACAACCACCATGGGTCTAAAATCAATCCTAACCGAAAAAGACGAGGCTTTTTTAGAAATACACGATGATATTAGGTGGTTAGATGACGCCTCGTATTTTACTTGGTCTAGTGAACGAGATGGATGGCTTCACCTTTACAAAGTGTCAAGAGATGGCAAAGAAATCAGTCCTATTACCAACGGTGCATTTGAGGTAGTTAGTATCAATTGTATTGACCCCAAAGGAGGGTATGTATACTATATAGCATCACCAGAAAATTTTACCCAGCGCTATTTATATCGAAGTCGAATTGATGGCAAAGGCGATGCCGAGCGAATTACCCCCGTCACTGAAGAGGGACAAAATACCTATCAGATTTCAAGTAATGCTAAATGGGCGATTCAAACTTTTCAAAACACGGTTACTCCACCAATATATACCTTAGTAAGCCTGCCCAAACATAAAGCCCAACGTGTTTTAGAAGATAATACGGCCTTGAAAAAAAAATATTCAGCCCTTGGTCTAAGTCCTAAAGAATTTATAAAAGTTGATATTGGTGACGACGTGTTAGATGCTTGGATGATCAAGCCTCCTCAATTTGATCCTACAAAAAAATACCCTTTACTTTTTTATGTCTACGGCGAACCGGCAGGCGCAACTGTACAAGACAACTGGGGTGGCGGAGACTTATGGCACCACTATTTAGCACAACAAGGATATGTGGTCATGAGTGTCGATAATCGAGGTACAAAAACACCACGAGGTAGAGCTTGGAAGAAATCAATTTATGGCCAGATTGGTATTTTAGCCTCAAAAGATCAAGCCAAGGCGGCCCAACAAATTTTGGCGTCCTATGATTTTTTAGATTCTTCGAGGGTTGGCATTTGGGGATGGAGTGGCGGAGGTCAAATGACCCTTAATTTAATGTTTCGCTATCCCGAAATCTACCATACAGGCATTGCCGTGGCCTTTGTATCAGATCAACGCCTTTACGATGCAACCTATCAAGAACGTTATATGGGACTTTTAGAAGATAATGCGAAAGGCTATCGGGAAGGATCGCCCATTACTCATGCAAAAAACCTCGAAGGAAATCTGTTAATTATGCATGGTACGGGAGATGATAATGTTCACTACCAAAGCTTTGAAATGCTTGTGAATGAACTTATTAAATGGAATAAGCTTTTTGACCTAATGATTTACCCGATGCGAAGCCATTCCATACGAGAACGATCAAATACCAGTTATCATTTACGAGAAACCATGGAGGCATTTTGGAAAGAAAAACTACCTTCGGGAGCAAGGTAGTTTAGCTTGTTAAATAATGTATGACCTAAAACCACTACACAACGTACAGCAAAATGTTGTGGCTAGCAATTGTGAAAATACACTTAATCGCGATTTGTGATTTGGGTACAAACCTTTTCTAAATAGGTTTTAAACTGAACAAAATCCTCGTCGTTATCAAAATTTTCAGCAAAAAACTCAACCCTATGTTTACTTTCTTCACTATATAAAATTACAGATTCACCATCATCTTTAGATTGCTTAACCCACAACTCATTAACCTGAGCATAATTAATCGTTACCGAGTCAGCAGCTCCTTTTGGAAAGGTCATTGAATTTTCACTCAAACGAATTGGTTTTTGATTTTGACTAGATTGCGTTGCCTTGCTATATTTATATACACCGTATATAATAAATAACAGTCCAATAGCACTAGGAATATAAAAACTAGTAGGATAATCTAATAGCGACCTTCCTTTATACCGAATCCCCGTTTTTTCCATAAAGGTATACACCGCTAATCCGATAAATACGAGTCCTGGTAAAAAGATCCAAAATGAAAATTTTTCTTTGTAATTAAACGTTAATGTTGACATTTTTACTGGTTTTGAATTTCTACTAAATAATTTTCTATCTGATGTGCCACCCTATATTGTGGCCCAGAAATAACAGAACGCACAAAAAAGGCAAAAATTCCTTTTTGAGTTAAGGTATTTACAAACGTATTTGGGGCGATGGGTTTTACATCAACAATAGTAGGGGTTTTCAATACAATTTTCGCTCCAATCCAACCATTTTTTTTTATCACCAAACACTGCTTCGCTGTATTTAGCATAAGTTCACCTTCGTCAGGCCATTGATCTAGCTGAATAGAACACTGTAAATTTGTTCTTGTTTTAAGAAACCGTTCAATTTTCCCTAGTGAATCATAGGGTGGGAGCAATTTTAATTTCATGTGAGTTCGTTACGATCTTGGTCTTCGTTTTCTCACTAAGCTATCTGCTGGGTAAGTTGCCTTCATATGACTCATTTGTGCTTTAGCCCAATTAATCAATTGACCACGTTGCTCATCACTTAAGTTAGCATCCGCATGCAAACCAAACTTTGTATAACTTTCTAGCGGCATCTCTTTTTTCTCTACTTTTTCGACAATCTCTTCAAACTTATGGTACTGAATTGCTAAAGGCAGGTTGGTAAATTCAGAAAAGTTAAGATCCCTCTTCCCGTGATCTATATGGTCAGCCAACCACCAAGCAACTGGCTGAACATTTCCATACCAAGGATAGTTCGTGGTATTAGAGTGACAGTCATTACATGCTACAACAAGCATTTGCTTTATGTTATCATCTAATTGATACATGGTAGACATGGCATAGGTCTGATCATTTGAATCATTTTTTTCTACGGGAAAAAATTGGATTGCAATAAAAGCAATCCCCAAAACAAGTAGTATTTTTCTAAGCATAATATGGTGGTTTTCTATGTGCCTCTAAGATAGCCAAATATCTATAAAAATTAACATTGAATCTCAATTAATTTACGCAAATTACTATCGCCACGAAATCAAGCCTACCCAAAGCTATGCTGCTTTTGCCACTTACTTTATAGAGGTGTATTAAACGAATATAACACGAAAAAAGCCGGCTTTTTTCACGGAAAAGCAACGGGTTACAAGTCCTAATTTTGTACCTTAGCTTCTTCAAAGAAACACCCCGTTACTATGGAGGATATGCTTTTTTACGATCGCGTACAGTTCGCTTTCACCATCACCTTTCACTACATTTTTCCGCAATTAACCATGGGTCTCTCGCTCATGATTGTTTATTTCAAATGGAAATTCTTGCGCACTGAACTTGTAAAGTACAACGACGCTGCAAAATTTTTTATGAAGATTTTTGCCATCAATTTTACCATGGGTGTGGTAACGGGTATTCCAATGGAATTTCAATTTGGTACCAATTGGGCCAAATTCTCAGAACTTACAGGAAGCATTATTGGTCAAACGCTCGCCATGGAAGGCATGTTTTCCTTCTTTTTAGAATCTTCCTTTCTCGCTCTTTTTATTTTCGGAGAGAAACTCATGGGGCAAAAACTACATTTTTTAACCGGGGTTTTAGTTTTTATAGGCTCTTGGGCAAGTGGATACTTAATTCTTGCAACCAATGCATGGATGCAACACCCAGTAGGGTATGAAATTTTAGACAACGGAAAGTTTGTTTTAACTAATTTCTCTAACCTATTTAGTAATCCGTGGCTACTTCCTGCCTTTCTGCACAATCAAGTAGCGTCATTACTAACCTCAGCGGTAGTCGTTGCGAGTATCGGAGCCTTTTATCTACTTCGAAACACTCACCTTGCCCACGGTAAATTATTTGTCAAAACCGGCGTTGTATTTGGGTTTATTGCCAGTGTCTTATTGGCCTTTCCCACAGGAGATTGGAATGCAAAAAATGTAGCCAAATACCAACCCGCTGCTTTTGCTGCCATGGAAGGTATTTTTCATACGGAAGAAGCGGGGGCTGAAATTGTGCTTGTTGGACAACCTAACATGGTAGAAAAAAAATTAGACAATAAAATTGCCGTCCCCAATGTACTCAGTTTTTTGACCTATCAAAAGTGGGACAAACAAATTCCGGGTATGGATCAATTTGACGAAAGCGAATTACCAGACAATATTCCTGCACTCTATTACTCCTATCACATTATGGTTGGTTTGGGTACCATTTTTATTGCGATTTTGGGCTTTTCGCTGTTTTTCTTGTGGCGTAAAAAATTGTTTACCCTCAGACCGCTCCTTTGGGTTTTACTGTGCTTAGTGCCGTTTCCCTATATCGCCAATTTAACGGGTTGGTACGTGGCTGAGCTAGGAAGACAACCGTATCTGGTTTATGGATTATTGAGAACTAGTGATGGAATATCACCAACGGTTTCATCCGGAAATACACTCTTCACTTTATTGGGATTTATTGCCTTATACCTGCTCTTAGGTTTGCTATTTCTGCTATTAGTTGGCAAAACTATTCACGGGGGACCACAACCTAAAAAACATTAATTATGGAACTATTTTGGTATTGTATTATTGCGATTGTACTGGCTGTGTTTTTTGTGCTTGACGGATACGATTTTGGCACAGGAATCATTCATTTATTTTATGCAAAAAAGGAAGAAGACAAGGTGGTAATTGCGAAGTCTGCCGGATTGTTTTGGGACGCTAACGAAGTGTGGTTGGTGGTTGCCGGGGGAATGCTATTTATGGCCTTCCCCACGTATTACGCTTCGGTCTTTAGCGGATTCTACCTCCCCCTTATTATGGTGCTTTGGCTCATAATTTTTCGCGCCATTGGCTTGGAGCTAAGAGGGCATTTTAAAGCACGTATGTGGACCAGCATTTGGGATAAATCGTTTGGAGTTTCCAGTTTGCTTTTGGCCTTGTTTTTTGGCATTGCCCTGGGAAATATTGTACGAGGTGTGAATTTAGGAGGTGTTGAAAATAATAGTTCAGTGTATGAAGCACATTACTTTTTCTTACCCTTATGGAATAGTAGTTTTAGTCCTAAGGGAATTCACCCTGGAGTAATTGATTGGTTTACGATAGTGATAGGATTAATTGCCGTAGTGACCCTGGCGATACACGGTGCAAATTGGATTGTTCTCAAGACAAACTCATCCATTAATGAACAATTAAAAAACGTTGTGTTTAATGCAAATTTAATGCTTTTAGGAGGTACCATTTTCTCCCTATTTATATGGCATAATATCAATCCTCAACCCTTTTCAAACTTCATCAATTACCCATGGCTAATGATCTTTCCAGTTATTTATTTGTTGGGAATTATTGGTTTGTTTTACGTCAAACGATTTAAACGCGAAGCCTCGGCTTTTATCTGCTCAACGGCTGTAATTGTAGGGGGCATTTCTTCATCACTCGCCTCAATGTTTCCAAAAATACTTCCCTCTACTAATTCAATCAATGAATCGTTAACCATTTACAATACCGCAACAGGAGAATATGGATTATCGGTGGCGTTGAATTGGGTGATTATTGGATTTATATTAGTCATTGGATACCTTATTGTTCAAAAAAGACTGTTGAGTGGAAAAATTGATCACATGGATTACGGTCATTAATCTAGATCTAATGATTGAATCGCTATTTTCACTATTGAGTGTTACGTTTGGAATAATTGGAGCATTAGGTTTTGCACAGTTAAAAAAAAAGTATTCCTCTGGCCTTGTTGCCAACACAATTGTAGGTGTTTTTGGTAGTATATTGATGGTAAAAACCGTGGGTAAATTAGGGTTTGACCCTCGCGCAATTACTGCACAGCATACCATTCATTTAACCCCCTTACTGATTAACGTAATGGTATGCCTTATCAGTGGGGCTGGAGCCTTGTATCTACTGGCCAAAATCCGCGCTAAAAACAACTGAGGCAATTTTATGGCTACCTGGATCTCTTTAATTACAGCAAGCACACACATAAAAAGGTATTTTAGCGATCACACAAAGTAACCATTGCCTTTGGGAAATAGGACAAGAGTTGCTTGAACTTGATCCAAACAACTCTTATCAGTGTATCATAGCAATCTACTCGGTACCTTTCACGGTATAAAAAAGCAGATTTTTTGTGGTAAATGTTTCTTTTTAGGGACCGTTATGGGTTTACTTTATGTTTCATTCACGTTGCCTGCCTTAGCATCCTTAAAAGGTCTGTTTTTTAAAAGCTCATTGCTAAGACTTTCTACCTATAAAACAAGAACCGTGCTAAACTTATTATTTTAGATCAATTTTAGAACAAACAGTCACAAAAAGGCATAAAAAAACTGTCTCAACTTACCAAAACGTTGAGACAGTTTTACCCCTTTTTAAAAACTCTTATAGTATGTTTAATTTGATAATTAAACACTACTTTATAGTACTGTTCATATATAAAACAACTGAACCTTAAAAATTCCTCTAAAATTTTAATTTATTTTTCAATTAATTATTCATGGCGGTGTAATTGTCAGTGTTTATAAGCCCTACAGGGATATTTATTTTTGTCGTATCCCAACGCATCACCATGTTAAATCCGTTAGGTTGTTCCTTAAAAGCAATAGAAAAGTAAGCAGTTTGCTCTGTTTTAGCAACAGGAACAGTAATTCTTGCCCGATCAAAAACGGGGTCGTATTGATTTACTTCCCATACATCGAGGTTTGCACTTAAAATAATTTCCCATTGATTTTCATGCGGAATAGCATACACAACATAGGTTCCTGCTGAAATTGAAATCCCATTAAAACTAACATCTTGATAAAATTTAATTTCGGTCGCTTCATTGGCACCAGCACACCATAACTTGTCATATGGCACCTGTGTTCCAAATACTTGTTCCCCAGTTTTTACGGGCCTTCCATAAACCACTTTTGCCAAGGGAGCCTCAATATTGTTTATTCTGAAATAAGCAATATCCATCGGAATTTTATCAATTGAATTACTATTTTGAGCGTGAACTGTTTGCTTGAGTAGCACTGCAATTAGCATACAAATGGCAAATCGTATTAGTTTTTTAGTATCCATAGTGACCATTTTTATTGGTTTTTAAAGCAATAAAACACCTAACTTTACAGTTAATAGGTTGTTTATTAGCTTCAATGACTTTTTTTCGTCTTTGTCTAATGGAACAAATCAAAAGGAGAAATTCCTACATCAACTAATATGATTTTATAAATTATAATGCTGAAGACCCTAAATACCGATGTTTGTCAAGAACATGTTTATGCACAAATTTTTAAATCCCTGTCTAATGACATATTTAATTTCTTACGTTTTAAATATGGAGATCGTTTAGACCCCAGAGATAAAGTTCAAGAAGCTTTTATCAAATTATGGGATAATTGTAAAAATGTGTCGCCTGAAAAAGCCAAGTCGTTTTTATTTACAACGGCAAACAATATGATGCTTAATGAAGTGAAGCATCAAAAGGTGGTTTTAAAACATCAACAAATTAAACCAAAAGATTATACCAATGAGGATCCAGAGTTCTTAATGGAAGAGTCAGAGTACATGCAAAAGTACCAACGTGCCTTAGCAAATTTAACCGAAGGACAACGCGTTGCATTTTTAATGAATCGGGTTGAAGGGAAAAAGCATAAAGAAATTGCCGAGATTTTAGGAATTTCAAGAAAAGGGGTAGAAAAAAGAATTTATACCGCTTTAGAAAAATTACGACAAGAAATAGATGGTATATAAGCATCCTAACATTAATATAGAATACTTTATATTTGAATTTTTAAAGACCCAATCATTGAACTTCAAGAAAAAAATATATCGCAGAGGTAGGAAAAGATATGTTCTAGTTGTTATATAATTAGAAAACATTGATATGCAAAAAGAAATTTTAATACAAAAATGGTTAGACGGCGAGCTGAACGCTGCAGAAATGCAAGCTTTCAAAGCTCTACCAGAGTATGCCTCCTACGCAAAGCTCTCTGAAAAGGCCCTCTACTTCAAGGACGAATCCTATGATACGGGTCTTGAATTTAAAAAATTAGACGACATTATTAGTCGTAAACGTCAACAAAAAGTAGACGCTTCCACAACAAAACCAGTTCGATGGCTCAACCCATTGATTAGAGTGGCAGCCATACTTGTAGTAGGTATGCTGGTTTACTTCGCACCTATTTATGGGGATACAACTACCATTAAAACCTTGGCTAGCAATAAGGCTGCCATTGAACTACCAGATAATTCACAAGTTAAATTAAATGCCGGATCATCGCTTCAATATAAAAAAGGAGCTTGGGATGAAAAACGCGAGGTAAATTTAGTTGGTGAAGCATTTTTCAAAGTAGCCAAAGGATCACAATTTGACGTAGTTACTTGGTTAGGAAAAGTGAGTGTCTTGGGCACACAATTTAACGTAAAACAACGCGTTAATTACTTTGAAGTAAGCTGTTATGAAGGAGAAGTGAGTGTTACCTATAAAGATAGAGTAATTAAGCTTCCGGCAGGGAAAACATTTAAGCTAATTGATGGTGAAATTGTTGAAGGAGACACCAATGATGCAACTCCCTCATGGTCATCAAAAAACATTAGTAGTTTTAAAAGTGTTCCATATGCGCAAGTGATTCATGAATTTGAGCGACAGTATAATGTAAAGATTGAAACCCAAGACGTAGATACAACGCAATTATTTACGGGTAGTTTCACGCAACAAAATAAAGAGTTAGCCCTAAAGGCCATAACATTACCATTACAATTAAAGTACAACCAAAATACCGACAAAATTATACTGGCAAAGGAATAGCATTATTCCTTTGTTTACTTTTTGTTTTATGTAATTCATTTAACCTTAGCGCTCAAGAGAGCAAACAAAAAGAAGCCCTTATTACGATTATCGAAAAGTTACAATCAAAATTTGATTGTAACTTTTCGTATATAGATAAGGATATCAAAAAGGTATACGCATTTCCACCAAAAGAAGATTTAAGTTTAAAAGAAACGGTGGCATACCTCGAAAAATCAACTGACTTATCCTTTACCATGCTAGGAAATAAGTTTGTAACTATTACCCGTTATACTACCCCTAGTTATTCTATATGCGGCTATGTCTTAGATGCCTCTACCAATGAAGTGATCTCTGGAGCAGTTATTCAAACAAAAAACAGCTCAATTATCACCGATGAAAAAGGGTATTTTAATTTAGAAAACGTTCACGATCACGACCTGGTTAGCTTTAGACATATTAGTTATACTATTTTTACAGATGAGGCCCAGAATTACAATACCAAAGATTGCGCGGTAATCTATCTCGATGCGAAAACTGAAAATCTAGCGGAGGTGGTATTGACCAATTACCTCACCAATGGTATTAATAAAATCATTGATGGAAGTATTCATATTAACTACCGTAATTTTGGACAAGTACCGGGCTTAATTGAAACCGACGTATTACAAACTATCCAAGCCTTATCCGGCTTTCAAAGTATTGACGAAACCGTATCCAATATAAATGTGCGTGGAGGCACACATGATCAGAACCTAATAATGTGGGACGGGATTAAAATGTATCAATCGGGACACTTTTTTGGATTAATCTCAGCCTTAAATCCGCGAATTACCAAGCGCGTTACTTTAATTAAAAATGGAACTACCGCGAAGTATTCTGATGGAGTTTCAGGAACCATTGCAATGCAAACTGAGAAAAAAGTTAATGACGAACTCAAGGTTGAAGCAGGGGTGAATTTCATTAATGCGGATGTTTTTGTTGATCTTCCTGTCAACCCAAAATCATCTATCCAGCTTGCCGCGAGAAAATCAATTAACGAGTGGATTAACACCCCTACTTATTCCCAATACTTTGATCGCGCCTTTCAAAACACCGATGTAGTTAACAGCACAACGAGTACAAATACCACAGAAGAGAACTTTGATTTCTACGATGTGAGTATGCGATGGCTTTATGAAATTTCTGACAAAGAAAAACTTGGCGTAAATGCGCTAATTTTAGACAATAGCTTGTCTATATCTGAAAATGCATTTGGAGGCGGACTCTCAGCATCTAGAAAGAGTAGCCTAAATCAAAAGAATGCCGCAGCCGGGATTAATTACGAACGAAAATGGTCTGAAAGGTTTAGCAGTAAAGCCATTCTTTCTGGATCTATGTACAACTTAGATGCCGTAAATTTTGACATTATCAATGAACAAATTCTAACTCAGAATAATGAAATTGAAGAAGTTGGCTTTGATTTTAATGGGCGGTATTTTTACTCCGATAAATTTGTATTTAAAGGAGGGTATCATTTTAAACATACGGGTATCATAAATAAGGATAAAGTAAATTATCCAGCAGTAGACCTCAAAGAAAAAGACCAAATTCAGAGTCATAGCATCTCTGGGGAAGCAAACTACACCAGTGAAGATTTTAATACGTATATCAATTTTGGTACGCGCCTAAACTACCTCAGCACGTTTGACAAATTCTTGGTAGAACCGCGCGTGAGTGTTAATCATAAAATTAGCGATAAGTTAACCCTTGAAGTTTTAGGGGAATTTAAACACCAATCTACCACGCTCCGCTCTTCCAATGAAAACTTTTTAGGCATCGATTCTAGGAGGTGGTACGTGAGTAATGATCAAAACATTCCCATCATTAAAAGCAAACAAGTTTCGCTCGGATTAAATTACAAATACAGAAACTTGTTAATTGATACTGAAGTCTATTATAAATACGTCAGTGGGATAACAAGTGAAAGTCAAGTCTTCAGAAATCAATTTGAAGATGAATCTACCAGCGGAAGTTTTGATGTAAAAGGATTTGATTTTATTGTGAATAATACCTTTGGCAAATTAAATGCGTGGATTTCATATTCGTTAGCAACCAACCAATATACATTTACAGACCTACAACCAGATCGATTTCCTAGCAACTACGACATTAGACATACCTTATCTATGGCCGGATCGTACAAACTTAATGCCTTTAAATTCTCAACAGGTTTAAATTGGCGGTCAGGAAAACCCACTACCCCGATCCAAGAAAACACCACGCCTAACACGCTATCGTATGGTGCACCAAATAGCGAGAATCTAACTGATTATTTTCGGGTAGATGCTTCTGCCATTTATAATTTTAAATTATCGAAACGCGTAAAAGTAGAAGCGGGCTTATCGGTGCTGAATATCCTCGACAAAAAGAATGTAATTGATCAGTATTACGGCCTCAATGAAGATGGAGACCCTACCAAAGTAGAACAATATTCTTTAGGGATTACTCCAAATTTTGCCCTTCGTTTTTTCTTTTAAAAAAAAACTGTGACTTGCCATAGGGCAAATCACAGTTCACTATACTTTAGCTGTGCTATATTAACGTAGCTATTCAGCCTAAGCTAAACCCGCGTTTTCTTTCTTAATCAAATTCAATGCTGAACCTTCCTTATACCATGCAATTTGGCCTTCATTATATGTGTGGTTCACAGAAATTACATCGGTAGAACCATCGGCATGCACAAGCTCTATTTGCAAGGGTTTATTGGCAGCAAACTGATCAAGGTCTAGGAAGTTAAACGTGTCGTCTTCTTGAATAAGATCATAATCCGCTTCATTTGCAAAGGTCAAGCCTAACATTCCTTGTTTCTTTAAGTTTGTTTCGTGAATACGCGCAAAGGATTTTACAATTACCGCAACAACGCCTAAGTGTCTTGGTTCCATGGCAGCATGTTCACGTGAAGAACCTTCTCCATAATTATGATCTCCAATCACAATAGATGGAACGCCGGCCGCTTTATACGCTCTTGCCGTATCAGGAACAGCACCAAACTCACCCGTTAATTGATTCTTAACGAGATTCGTTTTCTTACCAAATGCATTAACTGCACCAATAAGACAGTTATTAGAAATATTATCTAAGTGTCCTCTAAATCGCAACCAAGGACCCGCCATTGAAATATGATCGGTGGTACATTTCCCAAAGGCTTTGATAAGGAGTTTTGCTCCTTTAATTTCATTGCCAATGGGCTCAAAAGGAGTTAGTAGTTGTAAGCGTTTCGAATCAGGGCTCACCACTATTTCAACTCCAGATCCATCTTCCATTGGTGCTACAAAACCAGCATCTTCTACATCAAATCCTTTTGGAGGAAGTTCTAATCCAGTTGGTTCGTCAAATTTTATCTCCTCTCCATCTTCATTAATTAAAACATCCGTTAAAGGATTAAAGTCTAAGCGTCCAGATATTGCAACCGCCGCAACCATTTCAGGAGACCCTACAAAGGCGTGCGTATTTGGATTACCATCTGCTCGTTTAGAAAAATTCCGATTAAAAGAATGCACTATCGTATTTTTTTCTTGTTTATCAGCTCCTTCTCTTGCCCATTGCCCAATACAAGGTCCACAAGCATTGGTAAATATTTTAGCGTTTAGGTCTTCAAATATTTGTAAGATTCCATCGCGTTCAGCTGTAAATCTCACCTGTTCTGATCCTGGATTGATTCCAAATTCTGCTTTGGTCACCAGCTTTTTATCAACGGCTTGTTTAGCTACAGAAGCCGCACGGGATAAATCTTCGTACGATGAATTAGTACAAGACCCTATCAATCCCCACTCTACTTTAAGAGGCCACCCATTCTTTGTAGCTTTTTCGGTCATTTCACCTACTGGGGTAGCCAAATCTGGTGTAAAAGGTCCGTTTAAATGTGGTTTTAAAGTTGATAAATCAATTTCAATAACTTGATCAAAATACTGTTCTGGATTAGCATAAACCTCATCATCTCCTGTGAGGTATGAAGCTACTTTATTCGCTTCGTCTGCAATATCATTTCTATCGGTAGCTCTTAGGTAACGCTCCATAGATTCGTCGTAACCAAAGGTAGACGTTGTAGCCCCAATTTCAGCTCCCATATTACAAATGGTTCCCTTTCCTGTACAAGACATTGAGGTAGCACCCTCTCCAAAATATTCAACAATCGCACCGGTTCCACCCTTTACAGTAAGAATCCCTGCCACTTTTAAGATCACATCTTTTGGCGCAGTCCAGCCTGATAATTTTCCTGTTAATTTAACTCCAATTAATTTAGGAAACTTAAGTTCCCAAGGCATTCCAGCCATAACATCTACAGCATCCGCACCACCAACACCAATGGCCACCATTCCTAATCCACCCGCATTAACGGTATGTGAATCGGTTCCAATCATCATTCCACCAGGAAAGGCATAATTTTCTAACACTACTTGATGAATAATTCCGGCACCAGGCTTCCAAAAGCCTATTCCGTATTTATTTGAAACAGAAGCGAGAAAATTAAATACTTCACTACTATTATTTAGGGCATTTTGCAAATCTTTGTCCGCACCTATTTTGGCTTGAATTAAGTGATCGCAATGCACCGTGGTAGGCACAGCAACTTTATCTTTTCCGGCTTGCATAAATTGCAACAATGCCATTTGTGCCGTGGCATCTTGACACGCAATTCTATCTGGCGCAAAATCTACATAGTCCTTCCCTCTTACAAACGCTTGGGTGGTTTTCCCATCCCAAAGGTGGTTGTATAATATTTTTTCCGATAAGGTTAAAGGTTTTCCAACAACTGTACGTGCTGCATCAATACGCTCTGCCATTCTAGCATAAACGTCTTTAATCATTTCAATGTCAAATGCCATATTAAAATTGTTTTTAAAAGTGTCTGCAAAAATACTGAATTTCAATCAATTATTTGAAAAATCCCTAAATAAATTGGCGATTTTTGCATATTTATAATTAAATGATAGGAATTGAAATGAATTGATGAATTATTCACAATTTGTATTGTGATTTATTATCAACCTCTAACTAAAAAATTGTCGCTTAAATAATCTCAGCAGAAAGCCCTAAGTTTAGTAGGTTGGTGCATTTAGGCTTTAACTCTTCAAATTCACCCGTTTTTACGGCGCATTTTCCTTTAAAATGGACCAGGTATGCGCATTGCTCGGCTTGTTCTGCCGAATGTTGACAAACCTTAATCAAACAATCAATGACAAAGTCAAAGGTATTTACATCATCATTATATAATATAATTTCATGTAGATGAACCTCTTGCTCAAGGATATCAACTTCTTCTTGTATTTTTTCTTTTGTGCTCATTGATTTGATAAAAGTAAAAAAGATTCTCTTAAATTAAAAATTTCAAGAATGCTTTAACAGGTACTTTAACGCGACCCAATTATTACGCTCAATTGTCTTTTGCAGTGATAGGTGCTGTTTTGCAGCTAATGCATCAATTGTTGGGATGTCTTCTTTATAAAACCCACTAAAGAGAATTTGCCCGCCTGGCTTGAGACACTGCACATAGGTTGGAATATCTTGTAGTAAAATATTTCGGTTGATATTAGCAATAATAAGATCGTAACGCTGATTCTTCAACATCGAGGCATCTCCTTGATACACCTTAATTTCACCACAATTATTGCGTTCACAATTTTCTATCGAATTTTCATAACACCAGGCGTCAATGTCTATGGCATCAATTGGTGTAGCTCCTTTCATGGCTGCAAAAATGGCTAGAATACCCGTGCCACAGCCCATGTCTAACACGCTTACCCCCGTAAGATCCATCGCCAACAAATGCTGTACCATCATATGGGTAGTTTCATGATGCCCCGTACCAAAACTCATTTTTGGCTCAATCACGATATCGTACCGAAGGTTAGGATTGTCATGAAATGGCGCACGAATACTCACTTGGTCATCCACCTGAATTGGACTGAAATTTTTCTCCCACTCTTGATTCCAATTCACTTGTGAAATTTCATCAATTTCATAGCTTATCTCAAAATCAGTATTTTGCAAAATATAGAGCTCAGACAAATCAATCTGTTGCGCTTCCTCTTTTTGGATATAGGCAACCACGCCTGTTTCAGTTTCAACAAAACTCTCAAAGCCAAGTTGCCCTAGCTCTGCAATTAAAATTTCTGTGGCGGGTTCTTTTGGGTTTACAAAAAATGTATACGAGATATAGATCATATGGCTTTAATAAGGGCTAAAAAGTCTTCAGACTTCAACGAAGCACCTCCTATGAGACCACCATCTACGTCTTTTTGTGAAAAAATTTCTTTCGCATTTGACGGTTTTACAGATCCTCCATATAAAATACATACGTCTTCAGCAACCTCTTCATCGTAGTGTTCGGCAATTAGTTCACGAATAAAGGCGTGCATTTCTTGGGCTTGGGCAGGACTTGCCGTTTCACCTGTTCCAATAGCCCAAACGGGCTCATAGGCCAACACAATATGCTGCCAATCAGCTGGGGTCAATTGAAATAAGGCATCTCGCAACTGATTTTCAACTACATTAAAATGCTGATTTTCTTTCCGATCTTCTAATTGTTCTCCAAAACAGAACACAATTTTCATTTGATGTTCTAAGGCTTGCTCCACCTTTTTAGCCAAAAGATTAGCATCTTCATTAAAATAAGCACGTCGCTCAGAATGTCCTAAAATGACGGTGTTCACTCCTACGCTTTGCAGCATTTTAGCCGAGATTTCACCGGTAAAAGCACCATTTTCAGCATAGTGCATATTTTGCGCAGCCACCGTAATGGGGGCACCTTTGGTCACTTCAGCTACCGCTTGTAGATTTACCGACGTAGGTGCTATCATTACCTCTATATCAGTCAGTGCCATAGAAGACAAGCCTGCTTTAATTTCCGCTGCCAAGGTTGTTGAAGCGCTAAGGTCGTTGTTCATTTTCCAATTTCCTGCTACTATTTTTTTTCTCATTTTGGATAAATTTTAAGGACAAATATAGGTATTTACATTGGCTGAGGCGTGGCTGAAATCATATTTTCCTTACTTTAGCCAAAATTTTTTAGTGTCATGAACCGAGAAAAACTCATTACTCAAATAAGACAAAAAAAATCGTTTTTATGTGTTGGCTTAGATGTCGATTTAGCAAAGATTCCTCCCCACTTATTAAAAGAAGAAGACCCTATTTTTACTTTTAACAAAGCCATTATTGATGCAACCCATGACCTTGCCGTAGCGTACAAGCCCAATATTGCTTTTTATGAAGCGTATGGACTAAAAGGATGGCAAGCCTTAGCAAAGACGATTGATTACCTCAATACAAATTATCCAGATATCTTTACTATTGCCGATGCAAAGCGCGGGGATATTGGCAATACTTCAACGCGTTATGCCAAAGCTTTTTTTGAAGATTTAGCCTTTGATTCTATTACCGTTGCGCCGTATATGGGCAAAGACTCGATAGAGCCTTTTTTAGCTTTTAAAGATAAATTTACCATCATGTTAGCTTTAACATCTAATGTTGGTGGACTCGATTTTCAATTGTTAGAAAGCGAGTCTACTCCTTTGTACCAAAAAGTGATAAAAACCTCACTGTCATGGACGAATGCTGAACAGTTGATGTATGTAGTTGGTGCAACTAGGCCCGAATATTTTAAAGAAATTCGCAAGATTGTTCCGAAACATTTTCTACTCGTTCCTGGTATTGGCGCGCAAGGCGGAAGCTTGGAAGAAGTTTGTAAACATGGGTTAACTGAAGATATCGGACTGCTTGTTAATTCTTCTCGCGGCATTATTTATGCATCAAATGAAGCGGATTTTGCTGAAAAATCCCGCAAGGAAGCTCAGAAGATTAGCAAACAGATGCAAGCGTACTTTTAACTTATGCAGTGAAATGTATTATGGACTTTACAAAATTATCCATCGCGAGCATTTGCGTATGCCCCTTCCTTTTTCCAAGTTGACCCAGGATATAAAAAAGCACCCATAAAATTGTGATGCCCAAACAAATAAACAGGCTAGTTTTATAATTCTTACCCAATGAATATTGCGAATAACTAAGCACTGCAAACACCGCAAACACAATAGCCATTGCAAAATGGATCATCATAAAAAAAGTCCATAATTGAGGCTTCGGACCATACAATCCTTTGACACTAGTCTTTTCATTTTCATAGACCAGTTCTATTTGTAATTGAGGAGACCATACATGCGCGTCTTCTTTCGGCACGTCTATAACGATATGATTGTCTACAATTTTAGTCTTAAAACCCAAGGGCTTTTGCGAAAGGCGTTCTTCGAACTTTGATTTAACTTCCGCCAATGGCTTATCAACAAGCAGTTTAAACCTTGGTTTAAGCCATATTTTATTTCCTAAAGTTGAATCCATTACTGCGTTATTTGTATTTGCCTACGTATAAATAAATCTAGAATTTTATATGAGAACTCAGGTTAAAAGTACCGTTTTTACTAAAAATTACAAGAAGCATTAGGGATATTCTTACAAAAAATATCGTCAAAGACTATTTTTACTGGCCTTTCACTTAATTTAATCCATTTTTTTTATGACTGCTAACTCAAACTGAATACTTATCTTTGCGCTCAATTACATAATAATGGGAAATATAGTAGCTATTGTAGGAAGACCAAACGTTGGAAAATCGACTTTTTTTAATCGATTAATCCAGCGAAGAGAAGCCATTGTTGATGCGGTAAGCGGGGTAACCCGTGATCGTCATTACGGCAAGAGTGAATGGAACGGAAAAGAATTTTCTTTAATTGATACCGGGGGATATGTACTCGGTTCTGATGATGTTTTTGAAGCAGAGATTGACAAGCAAGTAGAGTTAGCAATTGATGAAGCCGATGCCATTATTTTTATGGTTGACGTAGATTCGGGAATTACGGGCATGGACGAAGATGTTGCTAAATTATTGCGTAGAGTAAAAAAACCGGTTTTTTTAGTCGTCAATAAGGTTGACAATAGCAAACGCCATGAAGATGCTGTTGAATTTTATAATTTAGGCCTTGGCGATTATTATACCATTGCGAGCATCAATGGAAGTGGAACAGGAGAATTGTTAGACGACTTAGTAAAAGCACTACCGGAGACCGAGGAGGAAGAAGTTGATGAATTACCACGATTTGCCGTGGTTGGAAGACCCAATGCTGGTAAATCTTCTTTTATCAATGCATTAATTGGAGAAGACAGGTATATCGTCACAGACATTGCAGGTACAACACGAGATGCTATTGACACAACCTATAATCGCTATGGCTTTGAATTCAACCTCGTAGACACCGCGGGAATTCGTAAAAAAAGTAAGGTAAAAGAAGATTTAGAATTTTATTCGGTCATGCGATCCGTTCGAGCTATCGAACATTGTGACGTTGCCATTTTAGTAATAGATGCAACCCGTGGCTTTGAAGGGCAAGATCAAAATATTTTTTGGTTAGCTGTAAACAATAAGAAAGGCGTTGTCATTTTAGTGAACAAATGGGATTTAGTTGAGAAAGACACCAAAACCGTAAAAGAATTTGAAGCCACCATTAGAAAAGAAATAGAACCCTTTACCGATGTACCTATCGTTTTTACTTCTACCCTCACAAAACAACGAATTTTTAAAGCGATTGAAACAGCGGTAAACGTGTATGAAAATAGGAGTAAAAGAATACCTACCAGTAAATTAAATGAGGTCTTGTTAGATATCGTAAAACAAAATCCGCCTCCAGCCTACAAAGGAAAATTTGTAAAAATAAAATTTTGCACCCAACTCCCTACCCCAACGCCACAATTTGCCTTTTTCTGTAACTTACCCCAATATGTAAAAGATGGTTATAAGCGATATTTAGAAAATCAAATGCGAGAAATCTTTGATTTTCACGGGGTTCCAATTATCATATACTTTAGAAAAAAATAGACCGCAAAAAAAGAGAAAACCTAGCGCACATCCGAGGTACATACGCTGCTGTGAAATGGGATTTAACAAAAGTTTAGGAGTCGATGCGGTCACAAAACTATTCATTTAGTTACTTTAGACGTCCAAATCAACCTCTCATGAAAAATTTGCTCTTGTGCATTATGCTATGCGCAACCATTACGGTTTCAGCCCAAAAGGAGTATAAAGCCTTTGAAATTAAAGGAACAATCATTGCAAAAAGCGATCAAAGTCCAATTGAAAGCGCCACCGTTTTTGTCCAGCGTGTTAAAGACAGTAGTTTGGTTAGCTACACCATTACCAATAAAAAAGGTGAATTTACCTTAAAGGATAAAAGCGCCGATGCCCAGCTTCGATTGGTTATTTCCTATATTGGAAGTGAAGCGTATTCGCAACTCATTACCCTTTCAGAAGAACCCATTACCCTAAACACCATTGCCATTAATGATGAAAGTAATGTCTTAGATGAAGTTGTTATTTTAGCTGATGCACCTGTTCGCGTAAAAAAAGACACGATTGAGTTTAGTTTAGATTTTTTCAAAACCAAAAAAGATGCCTCGGTAGAAGAGGCCCTTAAACTACTTCCCGGAGTTGAAATTGACGCCCAAGGAAAAATTACAATTAATGGTAAGCCGGTTAGCGAAGTCTTGGTTAATGGAAAGCCATTTTTTGGAAATGACCCCACGGTTGCCACTAAAAACCTAACCAAAGAAATAATTGACAAGGTCCAAATTGTCGATACCAAAACAAAATCGCAAGCCTTTACCGGTGAAGAAGGGGATCTACAATCTAAAAGTATTAATTTAACCATTAAGAAAGGAAGAAACAAGGGTACTTTTGGACATCTTAGAGCCGGTGGAGGAACCGATGAGCGCTACGAGCTGTCTGGAATGCTAAATTATTTTAATGACGATTTGCAACTAGGGATATTGGGAGGAAGAAATAACATTAATAGATCGGGGTTTAATTCAGGAAGCATAATGGTTTCTGAAGGAAGTTTTCATGTAGTTGGCGGTGGTGGCTCGGTAATGGTGAGTAATGTTGGTAGTATCAATGTAGTTGGCGGTAGTTTCAGTGGCGGTGGCGGCGGAATTACTACAGATAGCAATGCTGGATTTAATTTTGGCAACAATTACGGTAAGAATACAGAGGTCTCTGCCAATTATTTCTTTGCGAATTCCTCCTCAGAAAATAGTACTAAAAACGCCAGAGAAAACATACTCCCAGATCGAAGCTATTTTACCAACGCTACATCATCCTCAGAAAGTGACAACAATAGTCATAGTTTAAACACCCGCGTTGAATTTAAAATTGACTCAACTTGGCTGATTAATTTTCGTCCAAAATTTTCGTATAAAACCAACAAAAACATCAGTGAACAATCTTCTAATGCCTTTGATGATGCTCAGGTGTTGACCAACGAATCTGCCACTAATTCTTATGCCGAGGGAACCAGTCAAAGTTTTAATAGTAGCCTGGGTGTTACCAAAAAATTTGGAACCAAAGGCGGATATTTAGAAGTGAATTGGAGTGGCGCATTTTCAAATTCAGATCAAGACACCTACAGCAACTCTCGTTCGGAAATATTTGGAAATGATCCTCAACTAATTTTAAGAGATCAGCTATTTGAAGAAGACAAAACGAGTAATAGTCATCGTGTAAACGCCAAACTAAATCTTCCGCTTATAGATAAAAAACTTTTTTTAGCGGTAAACCTTGATCAAAACTACACCACCAACAACAGTAAACGAAGTACGTTTGACAACAACAATGATATTTACGATCAATTTAATCTCGCCCTAAGTACCGATTTTAAAAATTACGAAAAGAACCTCTCTCCAAAACTAGGGTTAACGTTTAGAAATGAAAAAATTACGGCTCGGGTAAATGTTGGGTATCAGTTTCAGCATTTATCAAATAAAGATGGGTTACGTCCGGAACTAGATATTGAACGGGATTTTGATCTGCCAAACGCAGATGCAAGTATTACCTTACGACCTACAAAACAATCAAATGCCTCCTTGCGCTATAATTTGAGAAATTCTGCGCCGTCATTAAATCAACTCCGCCCTTTTGAAAATATTGACGACCCCTTAAATACCATTGTGGGTAATCCTAATTTAAATTATGTAAAATCACAAAGTATAAGTATAAACTATTTCAATTTTGGCATGACCAATAAAGGATTTTTAAATATTTATTCGTCCTTTAATTTTCCTAAAAACAATGTCGTTGCCAAAACAACCATTGATGAGAATTTTGTTAGAAGAACTGAATTTGTCAATGTCAATGGAAACAACAGCTTTTCCCTAGGGTTTGGCTATAACAAATCGTATAAAATTGACACCTTGCAAAGTTTTAATGTAGGATTAAATATGTCGTCAAATTTTGGACAAACAGTGAATTTCAATAATGGGATAAAATACAATGCCAACAACACGTCTTACAGCCCAGGTATTAATATTTTCTACAACATTAAAGAACGTTTTCACCTCACTGCTAATTATAGAGTGAACATTAACAACAGCAAGTTTGATCTACCTGATTTTGACGATCGTAAATACCTTTCTCACAATATTGACTTGAGCACCAACCTAACAATGGCTAAAAAATTGACGTTTGAAAATAGTCTAAATTTCAATTATAATCCTGAAGTTGCCATTGGGTTTCAAAAATCATCATGGAATTGGAACAGCTCTCTTTCCTATCAAATCTTAAATAACAAAGGCACTATTTCATTAAAAGCTTTTGATATTCTTAATCAGCGTTCAAATGCCAGAAGAATTGCTACTGAAAATTATATTGAAGATTCTCAAAGCACCATTTTACAGCAATATTTTATGCTGGGCTTTAAATGGAACTTCAATAGTTTAGGCACGCGAAGTATGGGACCGCCTCCTCCTCCGCCCCCAGGTATACGGATGTAAGCTGAATATTAACAAAACTTTAAGTCTATTGGTTTAAGTACTAAGCCCTTGTTTAGTTTCTTTGCAAAATCCAATAAACCCATGTTCATGAAATATTTTGTCCTTTTTATAAGCTTATTAATTGGTAGCACAGCTTTAGCCCAAAACACAACTTCCTTTGAAATTACCGGGGTGCTAAAATTGAAAAGTGATAATTCCTTTGTTGAAGCTGCAACCGTGTATGTAGAACGTGTTAAAGACAGCTCATTAGTTACCTATACGATTTCCGATCAAAATGGAAAATTCAAATTAGAAGGTAAAACTTCCGATAGCTCATTGCGTTTTTATGCCTCTTACGTGGGTGCTTCCACCTATACCAAAGTAATTCCTATTGGAGATGGCATTATAAATTTAAACACCATTTCGCTCGATGACGAATCGAGTTTACTCAACGAAGTAGTGGTGATTTCTAAATCGCCTATTCGTGTTAAAAAAGACACCTTAGAATTTAATGTGAGTTCGTTTAAAACAAAAAAAGATGCCAATGTAGAAGATTTACTCAAACGTTTACCCGGGGTAGAAATTGACTTAAGCGGTAATATCACAATAAACGGAGTTGATGTAGATAAACTGTTGATTAACGGAAAACCCTTTTTTGGAGACGACCCAACGGTAACCACTCGAAATATCACGAAAGACATGATTGAGAAGGTTCAGATACTCGATACAAAGACAAAATCGGAAGCCTTTACCGGAGAAGTGAGTGAGTCAGAGAATAAAACAATCAACTTAACCATACGAAAAGATAAAAACAAAGGAGTGTTTGGTCGTGCTTCTGCAGGAGGTGGAACGGATGATCGTTGGGAATTAGCAGGAATGCTTAACGCATTTGACAATGACCAGCGCATTAGTATATTGGCAGGGGCAAATAACACCAACTCACCAGGCTTTAGTTTTGGAGATTTAGATAAAATGTTCGGCGGAAGTGGCCGTGGTGGTGATTTTGGCGGAAGTAGTGGAATTGTAACTTCACAAAGTGCGGGGATTAATTACACGGATGATTTTGGAAAAATAGTGGAAATGCAAGCCGATTATTTGTTTAGTAAGAGTAGTTCATTTGACAATTCTTCTACCGAGCGGGAAAACATTCTTCCAGATGATCGATATTTTACGGACCGAAATGCCTCTAATGATCGTGATTCAGATAGTCATCGGGTCAATATGGAATTTGAAATTAAACTTGATTCTACCTTACTCATTAATTACGAACCTACCTTTTCCTCTTCTTCCAGTTCGCGTCGTTTATCAGATGATGAAGAGTCAAGAGATGGTGATCAAGTCATTACGAACCAGTCAGAATCAAGTTCAATGGTGCTAAACGAAGGAAATCGATTTGGCAATGAATTGAGCATTACGAAGCGATTGGGGCGCAAAGGAAGTTTTTTAAGTTTAGACCTTGATCAATCTTTAAATAAAACTACGTCTGATGATTACCTAAATTCTCAAACAGAAATTTATGGCGATACCCCTGAATCAATAACTCGAAATCAATATACGAATGGGGAAGAAGAAAGCAACAGTTTCTCTACACGGTTGAGATATCGCTTACCAATTAAAGGAGAAACCCTTAATATGGATTTTACCTATAATTTTAGAAATGACACCCAAGAAGATATAAAAAGTACCTATGATTTTAATGATGGGACACAAAATTTTGATCTCTTTAATGAAGACTTAAGTACTAATTTTGAAAACAGAAATATTAGAAGTATTCCAGGAGTTCGCTTTAATTATAGAACGAAAAAAGTTTACGCCAATTTTGGAATGAGTTATATCTTCAGAACGCTAGAAAATATTGATGGCCTTCGTCCGGAACTCAATTTAAAACGAAGTTTTCAAGCTGCCGAATCATTTGCCCGTATTCGCTTTACCTTTAGCGCCAAGAGTAACCTACAAATACGGTATTCGTTAAACAATGATTCGCCCAGTTTAAATCAACTAAACCCCTATGTAAATGTATCTAATCCGTTAAATACAGTTACAGGTAATCCTAATCTAAACCCTACAACCTCACACAGTATTCGCGCAAACTTTAGTAATTTCAACTTTCAGAAGAAAACAGGTTTATACCTACACTTACGCTCTAATTTTGATAAAAACCGCGTAGTGTCAAAAACTGAAATTGATGAGAATTTTGTTCGATCAACTACGTATACAAACGTTGATGGGGCGTATAATATTAGTGCCGGGGGAGGGTATAATAAAGACTTTAGACTTGACTCTGTTAAAACCCTTAAATTAGAATTGGGCTTGTGGTCTAGTATTAATGAATCGGTTAACTTTAATAATGGTGAAAAATACAATGCAAATAATACCACATTATCACCAAGTTTAGGCCTTACCTTTAGCTGGAACGACATCATGGAAATTAGACCTAATTATCGAATTTCGTTTACAAAAAACAAATTTGATCTTCCTCAATTTAATAATCGAAACTTTGCAAATCACAAGGTAAGTATTATAACATCCACCTTTTTTCCTAAGCGTTTAGAATGGAGAAATGACGTAAACTTTAGTTATAATCCGCAAATTGCCGATGGTTTTCAAAAGAGTACATGGTTATGGAACGCAGGAATTTCGTATTCTATTATGAAGGATAATGGATTGATTGGAATCAAAGCGTATGACCTCTTAAACCAAAACAACAACGCCCAACGAATCGCAACTGATAACTATATTCAAGATTCTCAAAGCACCGTATTACAGCGCTATTTTATGCTTACTTTTAGCTGGAAATTCAACAGCTTGGGTAATGGAGCCGAAAATAAAGTTCCCGGTCAGAATCGAAGAAGAGGGGGATATGGAAACTATCGCGGTTAATCGCCTAGATTTACAGCGGAAGAACCATCCCTTGAGTAGCATATTTAAACCCCAAATCCTTTACTTCCTGTTGGGCTTTGCTCCCTTCAATAAGTAACGGATTTGTGTGGTTAAAGTGGATAAAGTATATTTTTTCTTTGTCTTGGGGAGCGAGTTGCTCAAATAGTGCCATACTTTCTTGCACAAATGGATGAGGTACCTCTTGCATATCACGTTCAATTTCTCCATTTTTATAAAAGGTAGCGTCTAAAAATGCGTAATCTACCTGAGTAACTAAGGTTTCAATGCGCTCATCCCATTTTTCCCATTTATCTATATCTGGAATAAAAAGCACTTTTTTACCCATAACATTAATCAAATATCCCACCGTTTCGGTAAACTCATCGCGATGTGGTACAAGAAAGGGTTCCACCGTTATTTGTTGGTTAAGCTGAACCGCCTTCTTATGTTCTATCGGAGTAAGCGCAATATTATGTAAAGAAACCAATTGACTCCACGGACCATTATGTGTTAAATAGTCATGCATTCTTGGCATAACATACACAGGAAGGTTTGACGCATTCATGGCCTCCCTTCCCAATTCCATCAACCCCGTATAATGCCCCATATGTCCGTGGGTTAAAAATAGGCCATCAGGCATCGTTTTTTGTGCTAAGTGTTCGGCCAGCAGCCCAGTTTGTTGATTAAAATCAGGGGTCGCATCAAATATCCAACTTTGATTGTGCACGGGATCTACTAGGGCAATAGAACTCACAAACCGTGCTAATTCAGGGTGCTCACGCACCCGCTCACAACAGGCTTTTTGGCAATTTATTTGTGGGTATCCTGCATCTTGTGCAATTCCGAGCACCACAATATACGGATTGGAAGGTTTATCTATAATTTTTGGGGTAGACCCAGCATTCGTGGACCTTACAGGTTCTTTTTTGCACGACAAAAGACTGAGCAATAGCATGCTGAGAAAAAAATAGTATTTCATTTGGGTATATTTTAGCTAGCATTACCATCCTCCGGAAGCACCACCACCGCCGAAGCCTCCACCGCCGAAGCCTCCACCAAAACCACCGCCGCCACTAAAGCCGCCGCCACTCGAGCTTCCTCCGCCAAAGCCTCCACCACCAAAACCTCCACGGCCTTGATTACTCAAAATGATTGCTTCTAGTAATGACCCTACAGTCCCTCTTCGTCTGCCACCTTGGTTTCCTCCGCCCCTTTTTCTAATATTGGCGAGAATAATAAAAAATACAATGATAAAAATAAAAAGTATAATGGATGGAAATGGAGAATCTCCCCCTTGACGCGTACCGCGATACGTTCCGTTTAATATCTCCATGATGACAGTAGTCCCCTTATCTAAACCATTATAATAATTTCCTTGCTTAAATTCGGGGGTAATAACCTGCTCAATCACACGCTTTGAAAGCGCATCGGTAAGTACGTGTTCTATTCCGTAACCTGTACGAATAGTAAGTTTACGATCATCTCTTGCGACTAGAATTAAGATTCCATTGTCTTTGTCTGCCTGGCCTATGCCCCATTTATGGGCCCATTCTGTAGCATATAAGGCAATGTTTTCACCGTTCACTGTTGCCACAGTTGCCACCACAATTTGCGTACTCGTGGTATCACTATACTTTATTAACTTTTGTTCAAGGCTTGATTTTTCAACGGCATTTAAAATAGACGCCCCGTCGTAAACGCTCGTTTGTTCACTGGGTTTTGCTGGAATATCAAGTTGACCAAACAGCAACGTAGGCCCTGCACATAAAACGATAAGTAAAATCAGGTTACTATATTTACGGTAAGATGTAATCATTGAATACAACGCAGATTCGTCAATTTAAATACAGGGCAAGATACTAAAAAACTCCCTTATTTGGCCGACTTTACCCTTCCGATTATAAACTTGTATTATTGTTAAAAACGCGGTACTTTAGAGCCAACTTACCAACAAGCAAATCAACATGAAAAAAATTACGCTCTTCGTATTATCCCTATGCTTTAGTTTTGTGGCTATTGCCCAAGAACTAGACCTCGAAAAAATAAAAACCATGAAACCGCGATCTATTGGTCCTGCCGGAATGAGTGGTCGTATTACAGCCATTGATGTGGTGACAACAGATCCTGACATTATCTATGCAGGTGCAGCTTCTGGAGGTGTCTGGAAATCAGAAAGTGGCGGAATTGACTGGGAGCCCATATTTGACGAACAACCTGTTATGGGTATTGGCGCGATTGCCATCCAACAAAGTAATCCCGATGTAATTTGGGTGGGTACCGGAGAAGGGAACCCTAGAAATAGTTTAAATGGAGGATACGGTATTTATAAAAGCCTTGATGCTGGTAAAACATGGCAACTAATGGGCTTAGAAAAAACGCGAAATATTCACAGAATAATTGTAGACCGCGACGATCCTAATACGGTCTATGTTGCAGCAATAGGTTCTCCATGGGGAGAGCATCCAGAACGCGGTGTCTATAAAACAACCGATGGAGGAAAGACGTGGAAAAATGTACTTTTTGTCAATAACAAAACGGGAGCTGCCGATTTGGTGGTAGATCCTAACAACCCTAATAAACTGGTAGCTGCCATGTGGGAACACCGTAGAAAACCATGGACATTTCATTCGGGGGGTGCAGGTTCTGGCTTATACATTACACACGATGGGGGTGAAAATTGGGTGAAACGAACAGCTGAAGACGGTTTGCCAAAAGGAGACTTAGGTCGTATTGGCTTAGCCATTGCTCCTAGTAATTCTAAAATCATTTATGCCTTAGTGGAAGCAAAGAAAAACGCCTTGTACAAATCGGAAGATGGCGGGGTTAAATGGANAAAAATAAACGATAAGACTGAAATTGGCACCCGCCCTTTTTACTATTCTGATCTCTTTGTAGATTCTAAAAATGAAAATAGACTCTATTCCGTGTTTACCTATGTAAATGTAAGTGACGATGGAGGAAAATCCTTTCGTCAATTAATGCCTGCCTATGGATCTAATTCCGGAATCCATCCTGATCATCACGCGTGGTATATTCATCCAGAAGATCCTAGCTATATGATTGATGGTAATGACGGTGGACTCAACATCACACGCGACAAAGGGAAAACATGGAGGTTTGTTGAGAATTTACCCGTTGGTCAATTCTATCATATTGCGTACGATATGGAATACCCCTATAATTTATATGGTGGAATGCAAGATAACGGTTCCTGGGTTGGCCCGGCCTATGTTTTAAAGGCACAAGGAATTCGCAATTCATATTGGCAAGAATTTATGTTTGGAGATGGATTTGATGTAGTTCCTGATCCTGATAATTCACGTTATGGATATGGGATGTCTCAGCAAGGATCGGTTGCTCGCTATGATCGAGTTACCGGAAAAACAAAAAACATCCAACCTAAACACCCCAATCCGGATGTGAAATTGCGATTTAATTGGAATTCAGCCATTGCTATTGACCCCTTTGATAGTTCAACCTTATACTTTGGGAGCCAGTTTGTACATAAATCGACCAATAAAGGACACGAATGGGAGGTCATTTCACCTGATTTAACCACCAACGATCCAGAAAAACAAAAACAACACGAAAGTGGTGGCCTAACAATGGATGCTACGGGTGCCGAAAATCACTGTACGGTGTTAGCTATTAGTCCTAGCTCCATTCAAAAAGGTCTTTTGTGGGTTGGCACCGATGATGGACGGGTACAACTTTCGCAAAATGGTGGAGAGAGCTGGACTGATGTAACGCCAAAAAATAAGTCGTTTCCCAAAGGAAGTTGGATCAACCAGGTAAAACCTTCCACGCATGTGGCAGGGGAAGCCTATATTGTAGTAAATAACTATAGAAACTTCGATTTTAAACCCTACTTATTTAAAACAAAAAACTATGGTAAAACGTGGGAAAGTCTTCTTGACGACAAACCAGAAACCTTTGGATATACGCTATCTTTAATTCAAGATCCTGTTGCGAAAAATCTACTTTTTTTAGGAACTGAAAATGGATTATACATGAGTATTGATGAGGCTAAAACGTGGAAAAAATGGACCAATGGATTTCCGTCTGTATCAACCATGGACTTAGCGATTCATCCGCGAGAACACGATTTGTTAATTGCCACGTTTGGACGATCATTCTGGGTATTAGATGATATTAGACCGCTACGCGAAATAGCCTTAAACGGACCCAGTGAATTAGATAAAACAATTAATGTTTATGCAAGTCCCGATGCCTTTTTCTATGAAACCCAACAAGCCAATGGAACACGATTTGGTGGTAATGCAATTTACAACGGGCAAAATAGATCATTACGCGGAGCTTCTATTAATTACAGCATTGCAAAACCCGAAAAGAAACTCAAAGCAGATTCGATAACCATGAAGGTATACGATGCGAATAACGCGCTAATCAGAACCATCAAAAACAAGGCTCCCGGAAAAAGTGGACTTTACAAAACTACCTGGGGACTTGCAGAAAAAGGGATTCCTGGTCCATCTCGAAGAGTGCAACGAAATTCAACACGTGAAGCACGTGGAGTTTCAGTTTTACCTGGTAAATATAAAGTCGTGTTGCAATACGGCGATCAAAGAGATTCTACCTATATTAACGTTGCTTATGATCCACGCGTAGATATGCCAATGAGTGTGATGAAGCAGAAATACGATTTACTCAAACACTTAGAAAAGAAAAATGGAGAAATGGCTGAAGCGGTACAACAATTAAATGTTGCCAAGCAAACTGCTGATCAGTATAAGAAGTATTTCGCTGATGATAAGAAAAAATACACCACCCCATTAAAAGCAACAGACTCTATTCTCAAGCAAATTAATAGCCTGACTGAGACTGTTTTTGGCAAGCAAGATAAGCGACAAGGCATTACAAGAAACCCTTCGCCCACTGCACTAAATTTTATGGGACAGGCCCGTCAATATATTGGTGCGCTCATGCAAGCGCCAGGCAAAACAGAAACCCAACTTATGAAAACCGCGGAGGCCAAACTTAAAATTGAATTAGATCTTATTAAGGCTTTTTTCGCCAAAGAGTGGCCAGCATATAGAAAAACTATAGAAACCTATGACATTAACTTGTTTAAAGATGAATAAGTTTAGTGACTAGGTTGTGTAGGAATTATACATTTTTTAGTATCCCATCTGTTTTTTAACGAATCAGATGGGATTATTAATTTTGAGCAATCTAGAAAGTTGCCCTGCTGGTCTTTTAATAATCTTCTCAAGGTACCCTTTTGTAAGGCGCTAAGCACTTGTTGAATTAACTGATTTCGATTCTCTTGACGGAAATTGGCGCCGATGCGTGCCCCGATAAGATTATTGTGACTATCCATTTCTGAAGACGGTTTGTCTGGGTATTGTTCGTCTTCTAAGCGGTGTTGCTTAAACGCTTTATAATTTCCTTTTTCATGGGCCTTCCCTAATCCTAAAGCCCCTTTTTCACCAATTAATTGCGCAGTTGAAGCCATCCAAAAACTATGTTTAAAAGCATCGTAAGTACCTCCATTGTTATCGCGATCAATCTGCCCACGAGATGATAAAGAATCGGCTACTTGTATGGCTTGAGCTGCTAATGGATAAGCTTTTTTAGCCTTAAAAGGATGCAAAATTACCCATGTTTTCTCTGGGCCAGACAAACGTGCATAGGCAGATGATAGCCGAGATGAACATCCCGATAAGGCAACAGCAACGAGTAATATGCCAATTTTCTTTAGCATCAAGACGGCTCTACAACACCGGGCATTTCTTTAGCGACCAAATTCCTCAGCTCCTCTTTTACCTGCTGAATAGCAGTAGACAAAACCGTGGTATCTGCAGCAACCATATCGGTAAACGTATCGGCTGTTTTTATATACCAATCTAACCAAGCAGCTACAATAGCCTGTTGTTCTGTTGCATCTTTGCCCTCGGCAATGGCATCTTTAGATAATTTAATTTCAGCCTGCAATCTACTTTTGGCCGCTTCTGTAATGGTTTCAAGCATCTCCATAGCCAATGCTTCATCAGCATTCACTAAAATTAATGCGGAGGTTAATGCCCCTATCCCAACATTTTTCATTGTTTCTTGTGAAACCTTATCTAAGCGATCATTATCGGTGTGATAAAATTGATCTGTAAAATGCCACAAGAGTAAGCCTGGTATATTATTGCGTAAAAACGGAGTGTGATCACTTCCTCCTTCAAAGGGATTCGTATTAACAATCCAATTTGCCCGTTCACCTTGTTTCTTAAATTGATCAATAATAAAATCATTTAAGTAGTGCGGCTTCATGTCTTCTAATTTTAAAGCACGACCTCCCCATTCAGAATGTTTGTCATTTCCTCGGGTCCATATCGCACTTGGGTCTGGCATTTTCTCAATGAGAAAACTTCCCCCAGTCACGGCCGTATTTTCACCTACCATATCTAAACTGATACCCCATTTTATGCCTTGGGCTCTAATAGAATCTTCAACGATATAGCGCTGAGTTGAAACAATTTCATCACCCCATAAAAAGGTTAGGGTACGGTCTAAATCTATCTTTTTATCGGTGAGTAATTTGGCTGTAATCTGTGCCATTTCCAATTGCGTCCCCACACCCGTTGCATTATCATTAGCGCCAGGCTCTTGTACATGTGCACTAAAAACCAAACGCTCCTTAGGCTTGATTGCTCCCTTAACATCGGCCACGATAGTTAGTTCTTCCGAAGGATAAAATTTAGTTTGGATATTCACCTTAAGATGAACCGTACCCTTTTCAAGTCGTTGCTTTAGAGTTTCCTTGGCTTGGTACGACAGTGCAATGGCCCATAAGGTGTTATTTTCTTGATACCGCATTGATCTGAATTGGATGGAAGTTACATTTTTTTCAGGTTGTAGGTAACTCGGATTATTATAGGTTAATACCCCAAGCGCTCCTTGTTCTAGGGCTTGCTTTTGCACGCCAAACATTCCCATCTCTGCAAAGACAATTTTACCCTTTAAATTCACCTTCGATAAGCCCTCCTTATCTGCTATATAAACCAATTCACCTTCAACCCCATCAGCCGGTGTAGACGGGGAGTTTAAATACACCATATTGCGATTAGTTGTTTGAGATAATAGCGGTTGATCATCTCCCACAATGGTCAACGATGCATCTACAGGCTCCCAAGTAGGATTTTTCATGACTCTTTTTTCAATGCGATAGGTCAAACGGTCAGACGCACGAGCCGCAGAATCAATAACGTATCCTGCATCTTCTAAGCCTTCTGCAATTTTATAAATACTTGCATCAAACCCTTTATTTCCAACTACACGCCAATACTGCTCTACAAATGCCGTGGTTTCATACGCGATATCCCCCGTAAACATTGAAGACACTAGAGCTGCATAATCGTGCTCAGTAGGTTGATTGTTTTCTTTGGTGCAGGCAAGTGCAAGAAGCATCAAAGCCAAATAACTTCGTTTCATCATAATGAGAATATGTTTTTACATTGAGTCAATAAAGCTAAGGAATAATTTTTCAATAGCTCGAATCACGATACATATTCTTAGCAAGTTGCTGTAGATCAATTGTCAAAAATACTATTTCAGCCTCGGCGGTGAACCCATTTACTTCCTCCTAAATTTAGCCGCAATTCATGGTATATTTCAACAATATACATTATTTTTGGTCTAAATATCACACCTATGAAATATCATCCAATCGATTCTCAATTATTTATTAAAAACCGTAAAAATTTTATGGCTAAAATGGTTCCGGCAAGTTTGGCGGTTTTTAATTCTAATGATATCTACCCTATCAGTGCCGACAGTACATTGCCCTTTGAACAGCATAGAGATATTTTTTATTTAAGTGGCGTTGATCAAGAAGAAAGTATTTTGGTTTTATTTCCAGATTGCCCGAACAAAAAGCACAGAGAAATTCTTTTTTTAAAAGAGACCAATGAACATATTGCAGTGTGGGAAGGTGCAAAACTTACCAAAGAGGCAGCCTTAAAAACCAGTGGAATTGCTACAGTTTATTGGTTACAAGATTTAGAAAAAGTGTTATTTGAGTTGATGACGCAATGCGAAACTGTTTATATCAATACCAATGAGCATTATAGAGCAGCTGTTGAAACAGAAACACGAGAGGATCGTTTCACAAAATGGTTAAAAGATAAATATCCAGCCCATAGCGTTGCCAAGAGCAATCCAATATTACAGCGTTTACGCTCTGTAAAAGACCCTATTGAATTGGCCTTAATTCAACAAGCCTGTAACATCACAAACAAAGGCTTTAGACGGGTGCTTAATTTTGTTAAACCAGGGGTTTGGGAATATGAGATTGAAGCTGAATTTATGCATGAATTTTTATCAAATCGATCAAAGAAATTTGCATACACCCCAATTATCGCTTCCGGAAATAATGCAAATGTTTTGCATTATATTGAAAACAATCAACAGTGTGCATCGGGTGATTTAATTTTGCTAGACGTTGGCGCTGAATACGCAAATTACGCTAGTGATATGACTAGAACCATTCCTGTTTCAGGAAGATTTAGTGCAAGACAAAAGGAGGTCTACACTGCAGTAAATCACGTTAAAAAAGAGGCTACAAAATTATTAGTCCCTGGCACTATGTGGGCAGACTATCACGTAGAAGTTGGCAAGTTAATGACCTCAGAATTACTTAAATTAGGCTTACTAGATAAAGCTGATGTACAAAACGAAGACAAAGATTGGCCTGCCTACAAAAAATATTTTATGCACGGCACTTCTCATCACATGGGGTTAGACACGCATGATTATGGAATTTTAACTGAACCCATGCAAGCCAATATGGTGTTTACTGTTGAACCCGGTATCTATATTCCGGAAGAAGGGTTTGGAATTCGACTAGAAGACGATGTTGTTATTCAAGAAAAAGGTGAGCCGTTTAACTTAATGCGCGAAATTCCTATTGAGATTGAAGAGATTGAGGACCTGATGAACGCATAAATTCAATACTACTTTTTGATTGCCGTTGGTTTGATCTTTTTTAGATAAACATTCACCATTAGCCACGTAAATAAGGCTGGAAAAACCCAGCCAAAACTATAGGCAGACAATGGAATATATGCCTTAATTGTGCTTAACGGGGTAGTCAGTACGCCAATGGCCCCCAAAAAATCAGGAATACTAAAGAGTATGGTGATTAGAATAACCGCTCGAAAAACGTTTTTAGACCCATATTTTTCAGGTAGTACATTTAATAAAATTAAGACAATAGTAATTGGGTAAACAATCATTAAGACGGGGATTGCAATCACAATAATCGAATGAAAATTTAACTGGCCAACCAAAATACCCAAGGCGCTTGCTACAAAAGCTACTCCAACAAATACCTTTTGCGATTGGTTAAATAACCCTTTAAAATAATCAGCAGTTCCTGTAATAATACCAACCGCTGTAGTAAAACAAGCTAGGGTGATTAAGGTACTTAAGAAAACATTACCAATATTCCCAAGCGTGGATTGACTTAAGCCTCTTAATAAATTTGCACGTTGCATATCAGTACTATTTGCCCCATCAATAACTATATCAGCGCCGTAAAAAGAACCTACCGCAATAAGGCCCGCATAAATCAAAAACAAGCCCAGCCCAGCAAACAAGCCAGCCTTTCTTATCAGTTCCCCTTTATTTTCAAATGCCGATTGCGTATTCAAATTTAACGACACAATAATAACTCCACCCACCACTACAGCCCCAATAGCATCAAAGGTTTGATACCCTTCTAATATTCCATCTACTATGGGAAACGCAAATTCACTTTCATTTCCCAGCATTTGACTCGAAAAAAGCCCTATCCCAATCACCAACAGCAAAATAATAACAAGTAAAGGGGTCAAATATTTACCGAGTAGATTCATCAATTTTGCACGATTCAGTACCACTATAAAAACAAATAGAAAATAAACCGCACTAGTATAAATTGCTTTTGAACCTAACCATGGATAAATAGCTATTTCATGTACTGCGGAAGCCGTTCTAGGGGATGGAATAGTGATTGAGATTAGATAAATAAGTACACAATACACCAAGCTAAACACCGGAGATACTTTTTTACCAAAATCAAACATGGTTCCTTGTAACTTTGCATGCGCAAAAATTCCAACAATAGGAATTACCACAGCCGTCAAGCAAAAGCCTAGTAAAACCCATATCCACAGCCCTCCCGCTTTATACCCAAGCATTGGAGGAATTAATAAATTACCCGCGCCAAAAAATAACGAAAACAACGCGAAGCTGGTAATCCAAATTTCCTTAGTTTTATTCATTGAGTTGATATAAGGATTCTAAGATAAATATTTTTAGACATGAACCAGTTCTTTTCGTATAAAAACATCGACGTTAGTTATAGTGATCAAGGTAAAGGCCCTGTACTCCTGCTGCTACATGGCTTTCTTGAAAACAAAAAAATGTGGCTAACAATCCAACCCGAACTACTCAAAAGAAATCGAGTCATCTGCGTTGATTTATTAGGACATGGTAAAACCGGTAACCTAGGCTATATTCACAAAATGGAAGATCAAGCAAATATGATCTTGGCACTTATGAAATCTCTTCGATTGAGAAAATATGCGCTTATTGGTCATAGTATGGGTGGCTATGTTGCAATGGCATTAGCAGCTAAAAATACCCCAGCAATTCGTGGTATATTTTTAATGAACTCTACCCCGGCTGGGGATACCCTTGAAAAGCAAAAAAATAGGGACCGCGCCATTGCTGCAGTAAAGAAAAATTACAAAACCTTTGTGAAGATCTCAATTCCTAACCTTTTTAGCGCTGAAAATCAAGTGCGATTAAAACCACAGATTACAGCCGTTACAAAAGAAGCACTAGCCATGAATCTTCAAGGCATTATTTCTGCCTTAGAGGGGATGAAAATAAGAGCCGATCATACCACTTTTTTACAAGAAGCCAACCTGGTAAAATACATGTTGATTGGCGAGGCTGATCCGGTACTTAACAAAGATAAGTTACTAAAACTCGCTGCGCTTGTTGAGGCCACGACCGTAGTATTACCTGGTGGACACATGAGTCATTTAGAAGATAAAATTGGACTTTTGGGTGCTTTAAAAAAATTCACAGCCTCCGTATGAGCAGCGTACCATACCTAGCTAGGAGCTTTTAACTACCACCACCCTCCCTAAAAATTACGACTTTAATAAGGCGTTCCAGCCTTGTGCGGTCAATTCTACCTTTTGATTAGCACGTGTAACCAGATGCATTCCTTCCTTCTTTTCGGTCATATGGCCAATCACTGTTAGGTGCGGGTTTCCTTTGATTTTTGGATAATCTCCCGTATCAATAGTAAAGAGTAATTCATAATCTTCACCGCCACTTAAGGCTAAGGTAGTACTGTCAACATTAAACTCTTCACAGGTGGAAATCATTTGTGGGTCTAAGGGGATTTTGTCTTCAAAAACATTACATCCCACCTTGCTTTGAGTACAAAGGTGTATTAATTCTGATGAAAGACCGTCACTGATATCAATCATCGACGTTGGTTTAACTTCCAATGTTTTTAAGAGACTTACAATATCTTTTCTAGCTTCAGGTTTTAGCTGTCGTTGCACCAAATAGGTGTATTGATCTAATTCGGGTTGCGCTTGGGGGTTGGCCTGAAAAACTTGTTTTTCACGTTCTAGCACTTGTAGCCCCATATAAGCAGCACCAATATCTCCAGAAACAACAATTAAATCATTTTTCTTAGCGCCATCTCGATATACAAGGTCTTTTTTAGCTGCTGCGCCAAGCGCTGTAATACTCAACAACAATCCTTTGGTTGATGAGGTGGTATCTCCACCTATTAAATCTACGTTATAATGGGCGCAAGCCAACTGAATTCCTGCATAAAGCTCTTCAATAGCTTCTAACGGGAAGCGATTAGAAACCGCTAAGGAAACCGTAATTTGTCTCGCTTCGGCATTCATAGCATAAATATCTGAAAGATTAACCATTACTGCTTTATACCCCAAATGTTTTAATGGAACATAGGCCAAATCAAAATGCACTCCTTCTATCAATAAATCTGTACTCACTACAATTTGTTTCCCCTTGTAATCTAATACCGCCGCATCATCACCCACCCCGCGTACGGTAGAGGTTTGATTAATTTTAAAATGCGATGTTAAATGGTTAATCAACCCAAATTCTCCTAATGAAGACAATGGTGTAGTTGATTGATCTTTATTTTTATCTTCTAACATATCTGAAATCCTTTGCATTTATCCTTATAACCTACGTGGTTCATAAGAGATTTTGGATGGCAAAAATACAATTTTGTTCTCGATTAGTTTAAAAATATTGCTTAATTGATTGAGTTACGGTTGGTTTTTACCTCGTTTAAAACCCACTCTAACTCAGGATCTACCCCTTTTTCTCGATCTATGGGCGTTGGAATAACCGGTACATCGGGTTTAACCCCAAAACCATCTACAGGAGTTTTATACGGGGCTTCAATTTGAATCATTCCAAAATTCATTCGCACTTTAGAATGGGGTAACTCAATATACTTCATTAAGCCTGCAACCGTACCATTGTAGGCTCCACCCGTTTCTTCGCCTACAAAAATAGCTCTTTTAGTTGCTTGCAGGTTTGTAGAGATTATAGAAGAGGCAGAAAACGAATTTCCATTAATAAGTACGTAAATTTTTCCTTTAAAGTTTTGCGAATTGGGTGATTTTGTTCTTGAACTTGAAAAAGTATATACCCGTTTTCCGTCTTTTCTTTTTACATGAAATAATTCTATTGGGATAATTATCGGCGAAAATAATCCTGCAAAAGCTTTCATTAAAAAGGGCCTATTCTTTGACATAATTGAGGTCAAAAATGGGGTTCGTGTTTTAATTTCACCAGGTAGAATCAATTGATACTCCGCTAAGCTTAGATAGCTGTACAATTTATCAATTTCGGCTAAGCGCCCCCCTGGATTATCTCGCAAATCTAAAATCAACGTTGTGCTTTTTACACTATCCATTTTTGCAAAAGATTCTTTATAAAACTTTTTGTAGGCTCCATTCCCAAAATGTCTAATTTTCATATAGGCAATTCGCGCGGTTGAATCGATAAATTTAAAATTACGCGTATATAAATCATCCCTAATATGACCATGGGTATTGTTGTATTTCCACTCTTTCCTCCACTTCTTTTTTTGTTCCTTCTTTTGGGCTTTGGTCAACTTTTTCTTGGGTCTGCTACTACTGTCAGCTTGTATAGTCGTGTCTTTTGCTTCTGCATAAAACAATGAATCTATTGGAATTCGCCGAAGTGTACGTGAAAACACACTGTCTTTATGCGCAAAGGTGAGGTTAACACTATCGAGTACACCAAGATCACGAAGGTACATTTGGGCAAATTGTTCGCCCACAAAACGGTCGTATAAGGTTGTATTAAAGCCATCCGATGAAAATTGTTGCTTGAAATTTTGCAATAATTCAGTAAATGGTTTATTGTCAATTTTAAGCACTTGACTTCCCACCAGGGTTGAGTCATTTCCATATACTGCTTTCACCCACAATTTCTTTTGAAGCACTTCAAATTTTAATTGTCCTAATTCAAATTTAGTTTTTGCATAGGCTTTGCGTTCTTTTTTGGTTAGTTTTTTACGAGGTGGACCAAGGCTAATATGCCCCTGTCTAATACTAAAAATTACAGGTGCAATTTTATAGTAAAACTCACGTCCTGTCAAGGGTTCCGTAATGCTATTACGCACACTATCAAATTTTAACGCTAGGTTATCTTTGGCAATATATTGATCGAGTTTAGGATGTAATTTACGCAATTTACGATACGTATAATCGAGATCTTTATGCAGTGATTTGACTGGAATTTTTGACGAAACCTGTGCATTGTATTTTTTTATACCCGAGCAGCCACTTAGCAAGACCAATAGTATTAGGCTTACCGAGAAATTCTTCATACTATTATTACGCATTAAATCTTACCTTAAAAGTTAAACCAAAACTATATCAAAAGTCTTACCAAAAAAAATAAAGGAGATAGATTTTTATCTCTTTCTACTTAAACGCAACGCCGAATGCTACTTAGTAAACATTTAAGCAGAATCCTTACCTTTGTTTTTAGATGGTTTAGTCAATTCAATGTAGACCTTGGATAGATAGAGACTTGAACAAATTGTACAGCCGTGCCAAGTTGTTTTTTGGGTACTAAAATCTGACTATAATTTAACCTAATTATGCCATACAAACGTATCACCCTTAGCACAAATTAAACTAATCGCGTCAATGGGAATGCAGACTATTCTTGACAGTGCCTATAAAAAGGCCAAAATTTTAAAAATAAACAAAGACTCAAAGCTCATCATGTTTAGTGATCTGCACAAAGGTGACAACAGTTATGCTGATGATTTTAGTCATAATATGTTTGTGTATGAGCATGCCCTAAACAACTATTACGAAAAAGATTATACCTATATTGAATTAGGAGATGGAGTTGAGCTATGGGAAAACTATTCTTTTGAACCCATCTACAATGCGTATAAGAGTACTTTTGAGTTAAAACAAAAATTTTACGACCAACAACGCTTACACTTAATTTGGGGAAATCACGATATGATTTTTAGAGATCCTATGGCCGTTGAAAAAATAATGTATCAAGTATTTAAGCCTAAAAACATACGACAAAAGGAAGCGCTGTACGACTTGCAATACCACGAAAGTATTTTATTAGAAATAGAAAACACCGATAAAAAAATTTTCCTAATTCACGGACATCAAGCAGATTGGTTTAATTATCGCTTTTGGAAAATGAGTCGCTTCTTTGTTCGGTATTTTTGGCGTCCAATTCAAAAGCAATTTGGGGTAAAAGACCCTACAAGTCCGGCCAAAAACAACAAAACCTTACTCAGGGTAGAAGAAAAGTTAAAAACGTGGATGTTAAAAAACAACAACCAAATGGTGATTGCAGGACACACCCATCGACCGCGATTTCCCGATCCGGGTCTTCTTCCCTATTTTAACGACGGAAGTTGTGTTCATCCAAATTCTATAATTGGTATTGAAATTGAAAACTTAGAAATTTCTATGGTTAAATGGCATATTTCTGGCCCAGAAAACCACATTGTTAAAACCATTTTAGCAGGGCCAAAAGACGTTCACCTATATGTCTCCTAATTAAAAACCACGTTCATTTTTAATGATTTCATAGGCCTTTTGAATTGCTTGAAATTTTTCCTCTGCCCCTTTGATATGCTCCTCTCCCAAATGGCGTAGTTTATCTGGATGGTGTTTTTTAGCTAAGGTACGGTAGGCTTTTTTTACCTCTACTTCTGTTGCTGTTGTGGTAATTTCAAGAATTTTATACGGATCATAGGCTGTTTTCTTGTAAAACATGGCCTTAATAGACTCAAAATCGCGATTACTAATATAAAGGTAAACTGAAATACGTTTAATGGTATCAATTTCTATTTGACTCACCATACCGTCAGCTTTAGAGATCCCAAACAAAAAATGTACTAATTGAAGTCGCGCCGCATGCGTCATATGTTCTCTAATTTGAACACATACTTTCCGGGTAGGAATATTCTCTTTTTGCATTATCCCGTTAAACAACTTAAAAGCCTTATTGGCTCGACTGGTGCCGTACATCTTCATAAAGTTCATTCTGACGAACTCTAGTTCTGACTTCTTTACGTTTCCATCTGATTTTATAACCACAGCTGCAAGTACCAAAAGACTTACTTCGAAATCGCCCGGGGTAGTTTGTGTTTTATCAGCAGATCTTCTTCGCGGTCCACTTCCTTTAGGAATTTGTTTTGCCGCGGGCACTTGCTCACTCAATCCGTCAATAATATTTCCAAATATAAACCCTAATATACCGCCAATAGGGCCGCCAAAAGACCAACCCAAGGTTGCACCAATCCACTTTGTAAAATTTCCCATGCTAATTATTAAATGAAATTCAAAGATACATTTATTGTCTGAAACCACTTTAATTATACTTCCATAATCACCGGGAGTTTTCCCTATTCTTTTGTTAAAAATTTAGCCGTATAGTCATTTATGTGTACCTTTGCAGTTCATTTATAGTTAAAGAATATGTATCCAGAAGAATTAATAAAACCTATGCGTCAACAGTTAGTTGATGCTGGATTTCAAGAATTAAAATCGGCTAATTCAGTTGATGAGATATTAGCCGAAAAAGGCACCACATTAATTATGGTTAATTCGGTATGCGGATGTGCTGCAGGTACAGCAAGACCAGGCACCATTTTATCTATCCAAGGAGATAAAAAACCAGATCATTTAACCACCGTTTTTGCAGGAAATGATGTTGAAGCAGTCAATAAGGCGCGTGAGCGTATGGCTCCGTTCCCTCCATCTTCACCAGCAGTGGCTTTGTTTAAAGATGGTGAATTAGTACACATGTTAGAACGTCATCATATTGAAGGGAGATCGGCAGAAATGATTGCTGAAAACCTCGCTGAAGCCTTTCAAGAGTTTTGTTAATCCACAACTAAATTAGTTTAAATCCCCATCATCACATGGGGATTTTTTTCGTTATGAACGTAGAAACTGTCCTAGAAAATACCAAAAAATACGTCAAAAAAACCTTGCATAATGCCGAGGGGGGACATGATTGGTTTCATATAGAGCGTGTGTATAAAAATTGCCTACGCCTGTTAGAAACCGAACCCGGAGATCGACTTATTGTATTGTTGGGTGCCCTCTTACACGATATTGCAGATGCTAAATTTCACCATGGTGATGAAACGCTAGGACCAAAAATGGCAGGTTCATTTTTACAAAGCCAGCACGTAAATGAAGAGGTTATTGAAGCGGTAATTAATATTATTAATCACATCTCGTTTAAATCGTCTCTTGGAAAAGGACCTCAGTTTACCTCCCCTGAATTATCTATTGTTCAAGATGCAGATCGATTAGATGCCTTAGGAGCCATAGGAATTGCGCGATGTTTTAATTATGGGGGATTTAAAAATAGGGTATTGTACGATCCTGAAATTGCTCCAAACCTAAGCATGACCAAAGAAGCCTATAAAAACTCAACCGCTCCCACCATCAATCATTTTTACGAAAAATTACTGCTCTTAAAGGATAAAATGAACACGCCTACGGGTAAGGAATTAGCCCGCGCGAGACATACTTTTATGGAAACCTATTTGGCACAATTTTTTGCTGAATGGGAAGGAAAAAAATAAGGTTCATTGCCTTAACAATGAACCTTACATACGCTTGATGGTTTAGGTTTAATCGAGCACTGGTGTAACGGTATACCCCTTGTCTTTTAATAGTTGAAGCACCCCTTGCTTACCCCCTAAATGTCCGGCTCCCACCGCATAAAAAATTTGCTGATCTTTAGAAAGTACAGGAATTTTTTCTACCCAATTTTTATTTCTTTGAATTAATAACGCATTGATCATTTCTTCGTCATTATTGAAATAATCATCCATATAATCATATAATTCATTGACATCTTCTTTTTTGTAAATCGTGACCATCGTATCAAACAAATCAACGTTAGACTCATCCTTAATCATTTTAATTATGTCGTCAATTTGCTCATCTAAGGGTTGGTTATCAAATACGGCAATTTGTTCCGCCACCGTTTCTAAGCCTTTTAATTCTTTAGACGCTTTTTTGGCCATTTGTACAAAACTCAATTCAAAGCTAGCCACNTGATCTCCTACCATTTTTGTAAGCAGCATGGAGGAAAGATAAAAGGGTTTAAAGGTCTTAAACTTATCTAAAGACATATTAAAATTGGCCATAAAATATTCATCTAAAAATACATATTCATCTTTGTCCATATAAGCATCTAAGGTCTTACCATCTGTAAGGCTCATAACGCTCATCATTTCTTTCATCATGTTTGGATCATCCATGTCAAGTTCTAAATAAATTTCATCTGATGCTTCAAAGGCTTTTTTTACTTTGTCTTTCATCACAAAATCTTTTTGTGGCATTAAATGTATGGTCCCAAAAACATAGGCCGTTTGTAGGTCTTTGCCTTCGACTTTATATAAGAGGGTGTTTTGAGCGAACCCAAATTGGCTAATCATAACTATTAGACCGAGGAGTGATTTTTTTAAATTTTTCATTTGTAGTGTGTTTAATGGTTAAATATATTGAATTTTAAAGGGATGCGATAAATGAAATCGCAACAAATAATAATAGGATAAACAATTGTATCATGAGTCTGTTACCGGTTTAGAATGTCACAAAAAGTAGCAACGTTACATTTTCTTTGACGCTACAAAAATTGATACATCACATACATTGTTATTCCAATGATCAGTCCAAAGAAGAATTTTAAATACTCATTTCGACTGGACTTTGTTTTACATGTTTTCATAAGGCATAAGGTTTAGATTAATACACTGCAAATAACCGACGAATAAGCAGTCTATACAAGCAAGGCCAGCCCATATTTGTAAAATTAGGGTTATTATTTAAGGTTTAAAATACTATATATCAGCTATTTATGTCTTATTTAGCCGACTTACATGGGAAATCATGGGGCGTCCCTAAATTTATAAATTTGGGGTGTAAATTAGTTCTTTTAGGAACGAGCATTAAGTTGTTTAATATAAAAAGATGGGTTTAATCCTGTTCTACTCTTAAAGTATTTAGTAAAGGAATCCGCACTTTTGTACCCCAGTTCTTCGGCAATTGATTGAATAGAAAACAAGCGAAAGGTTTTATCACCTTCAAGACGTACGAGTGCGTGATCAATGCGTAAATCATTGATATAGTTATTAAAATTTTTATCAAAGTGGGTATTAATCACTTTAGATAAATACGAAGTATTTGTTTTAATCTTTTTGGCCACATTATATGAATTACACTCTTGTTGCAAAAAATACAACTGCTCATTTAATTTTTTTAGTCCCGATAATATCTGGGTTGTAATCTCCTCACTTACTTCGGTACTTGCCTGTGTTTTAACTGAAGATGAGCTCAATGCTTCAGGGGTTTCAACTTTTTTAAGTTGATTTAACTTTTGCAATACGGCTTGAAATTTATCTTCATTCTTTGTTTTCCGTTGTCGTAAAAGAAAGAGCAAAATGATCAATCCTATCCCTAA
>JGI24723J26617_10000308_pt1 | contig 49118 bp, 44 predicted proteins | sample Cruoilmetagenom6_FD_26617 | JGI IMG/M metagenome (IMG submission 26617) | reverse complement strand
ACTATAAGCCCTTCTGAATGGTCGGCTAAAAACTCATAGGTAATAAAAGGATCTGTCTCGCCTGCAGTATCGAGAAAGGCGACACTTGTTAAGGCCATAAGGTTTTGATAGCCCTGTTCATTTTGGGCTATAACGGCTATTTCACCATCTGTTTTGTGGGTATCTTGAGTTTGATCAAAGATAGTTTTTTTTGCCTCACCTTCTAGGGTTGGCATTTTAATCGCTAATGTACAGCCAATAAGAGGTTGAACCCCTTTACCGACGCATTTTTCTGAAAATTCTAGNGCGCCAAAAAGATTGTTAGTATCAGTGAGCCCTAACGCGGGCATTTTTTCAGTAACGGCGTAATCGACCAAACGCTCAACTGGCAAAGCTCCTTCTAGCAAGCTATAAGCTGAGTGCACTCTTAAATGAATGAACTTTGGGGTATTGCCGGTTATCTTTGCTTTAGTCATTACTATCTCGCTTACAACTTCAGGCTCGCTTACAACTTCAGGGCACTCTTTTAATTTTAGAGTTTTAGGCCTGTCCCCAGCAAATCCCAAACTTGCCTGTTACTCAATGGAAGAGCTTTGTAGAATGAGTATAACCCACACATTTGTTCTTATTGTCTCATTTTATTTTCCAAGTTTCTTTAATTGATTAAAAATTCTCCATTGGTCCTATTGAGTTTTATCAAAGACAACCTCATATTAGATGTATATCATATACATCTAATATGTTTTTTCGAAAAATTCCGAATAAAGGGTAAGCTATATGTCAGACATTCTAATGGAAAAATCTTCTCATGATAGTATTCAAAGCAATGCACCAATTGGGCATAATTCTTCTGATGTTAGTATTGAGTTTGTTGTGAAGGGCTTTAACAGCATCACCCCTTTTGTTGCAAAAAACGGAGCTCCTCTTCCTATGAAGATGAAGGCTGGTTCGACTTTACGTGATTTAGTTGAAAGTCTGGGAATTCCGAAAAATAAAATCTTCCTTGCCATGAAAAATGGACGTGATGTAACAAAAGGGATCTACCCTGCCAATAACCCGGAATGTAATTTTGAAGTTGTTATTGATGAGGGGGACCATATTTCTTTTTCAGGTCCTGTTCCTTATAGTTATGGGTATGGGTCTGCTGTTGTTTGACTTCTGGCATTTCACTCAAAATAGATTTTGAGTTTAAGTGATATGCTTTAAAGCTCACTGGTTCCCTGATGCTGTTGGGGAATGTATGAATAGAGTTTCCCCTCTTGCATTTGAAGTACACGATCCATTCTACTAGCTAGTTCTAGGTTATGAGTGGCAATGATAGCGGCTAGACCTGTTTGGCGAATGAGACCAATGAGTGATTGAAACACACGCTCTGCGGTATTTGGATCTAGGTTGCCGGTTGGCTCATCTGCAAGTAGCAGCGTTGGTTCATTGGCTATGGCTCTTGCAATTGCAACTCTTTGTTGTTCACCGCCTGACATAGCGTTTGGGCGGTGCCCTAACCTTTCTTGTAATCCTAAGAATTCTAAAATGACTTTAGCTCGTGCCATAGCCTCTTTTTGAGAATGTCCATTGATTAACTGAGGTATCACAACATTCTCTAAAGCGCTGAATTCTGGCAAGAGTTGATGGAATTGATATACAAAACCGATGTCACTCTTACGAATGGCTGTGCGCTCTGCATCATTAAAGTTTGTGCAATCTTGCCCGTTTAAATAGACCTTACCACTATCAGCTTTATCCAGCATGCCTAAGATATGTAGAAGGGATGATTTCCCTGAGCCAGACGGTCCGACAAGTGCAATTGCTTCACCTTTAAATATATCAGCAGAGATGGAGTTTAAAACCTGAATTTCACGTGTGCCCTGATGATATGATTTGGTGACATCACGTATGGCCAGAATAGGTTTTGGATGCTCTTGAGGCTGTTCTATTGTTTGTTGCGCGTATTGTTGCTGCTCTTGGTTTGTTTGATAATACTCATTCATAACGCAATGCCTCCACAGGATCGAGACTTGCAGCTCGCCACGCTGGATAGATGGTTGCCAAGAAGGATAGTATCAGAGCCACAATGACAATAACTGTTGTTTCAACAGAATCCATTTTAGCTGGAAGTTTTGACAAAATTTGAATTTCTGGATTTATTCGAACGCCTGTTGCCCAGCCGATAAAGCTTTGAATGGCATCTATATTCAAACAAATGCTCACCCCAAGTAAGAGACCTAAAACAGTACCACAGACACCAATAAAGGAACCCGTTGTCATGAAAATTCTCATGATGGCTCCTCTTGTTGCCCCCATTGTTCGTAAAACGGCTATGTCTTTGGTTTTGACTTTCACTAACATAACCATGCTAGAGATAATATTTAAGGCAGCCACAAAAACCACAAGACTGACAATGATGAACATCAAATTACGTTCAACGGCTAAGACACTGAAGAGTTTAGCATTGCGTTGTTTCCAGGTTGAGAGGTTTGTGTCATTCCCAGCTGCCTTAGCGATGTCTTGTTCTATTAATTCCACTTGCTTGGGTTTATTCACCATGACTTCAAGGGCTGATACCTGGTTCTTTTTAGAAAAGAACTTTTGTGCTTGATCTAATGGCATGAAAAGGACTTTTAAATCATATTCATAAATACCAACTTCGAATATGGCTGACACACGATATGGCTTCACTCTTGGTGTGGTTCCAAACGGTGTTTTGGCTCCGCGTAGCGTGACGACATTGATACGATCTCCGACACGCACCCCTAAGACATTCGCGAGGCGGCTACCAATAATGATGCCGTTAGAATCTTTAAAATTGTCCAATGTGCCTGAGACTAAATTTGATGAGACAGTTGCTAGCTTATTAAGATCTTCCGCTCGTATGCCGCGCACATTACCGAAATATTCCTGGTATTTAGAGGTCACCATGACCTGGCCGTCTATGACGGGAATAACAGCTTTTACTCCAGGAACTGTTTTAATATTATTCGCGACACCATCAAAACCTGTGAATGGTTTGCCAAATTGTTGAATGACAACATGGCCGTTCATGTCGAGGATGTTTTTATATAATGTATCTCTAAACCCATTCATGACCCCCAAAACCACAATCAGGGCTGTGACACCTAATGCGATGCCTAAAAGAGTGAGAATGGCAATAACCGAGATAAATCCTTCTCCCTTTGGTGGGCGAAGGTATCTAAAAGAAATCATCCGTTCAAATGAAGAGAACGGCATGGTAGTAGTAGCTTTAGTGTTTTTCTTGACTTGTTGTACGCTCGCCGTTTCATTCATTGATCTTGGATCTCTTTTATGTGCTTAGATGCTCAAAAAGCATCCACATTTTTTAGCTTCAGTTGCTCATAAGCAACCGCATTAGCATCCTGGCTCTAAGCTTTGAAAGACGCTGCGCTTCTTCTTCGCATATGTCTTTATGCACTCGTTAACTATTTGCAGCCAGAGAAAAGAGTATCCACACTTATTATTGACCCAAATAACAGGTAGTAAGAGCTTTTCTTAGCTATAATTGTCCGTTTGCTGCCATAACAGCTAATCCTAAATTGTGTCCTAGTTTAGGTCATCCTTTTACGTCTCTAACTACCTATTTTGTTGATAGCATCTTCAAATGAGAGCTCTTCGCGTTCTCCGGAATTTCTATATTTAATTTCTACAATACCATTTTTAACGCCCTTTGGCCCTACGATCATTTGTATAGGTAAACCAATGAGATCCATGGTTTTGAATTTACCACCAGCTCGTTCATTTGTATCGTCTAACAAGCAATCAAGGCCTTTTTGTTGTAGAGACTGATATAAATTTTCTGCGGCTTTGTCTGTTTCCTCATCACCTGGTTTTAAATTGATAATACCTACATCGAAAGGAGCTACTGCTTTAGGCCAAATGATGCCGTTGTCATCATGGCTTGCTTCAATAATGGCTCCCATTAAGCGTGAAACACCGATACCATATGAGCCCATTTGAAGTGCAATCAACTTTCCGTCAGGACCTTGGACTTCACATTTCATCGGTTTTGAGTATTTATCTCCAAAATAGAAGATATGTCCGACTTCAATGCCACGAGCACTTACCTGATTTTCCTTACTCACTTCATTTTCGAATTTTTCAGCATCATGCATTTCTTCCGTGGCTGCATAATGAGACGTCCAGTTTTCAATAACCGAGCTCAGATCACTATTAAAATCTACGCTTTCATCAGGTACTGGCATATCAATCAATTGCTGATCGCAGAAGACTTCACTTTCTCCTGTCTCAGCAAGTAAAATGAATTCATGGCTTAAATCACCGCCAATTGGACCAGTGTCAGCTTTCATAGGGATGGCTTTAACGCCTAAACGCTCAAATGTGCGCAAATATGCCACGAACATTTTTTGATATGTTTTTCTGGCATCTTCTTCTGATAAATCAAATGAATAGGCATCTTTCATCAAGAATTCACGGCCGCGCATGACACCAAAACGAGGGCGAATTTCGTCTCTAAACTTCCATTGCAGGTGATATAACGTTCTTGGGCAATCTTTATATGATTTTACGCTGTCTCTGAAAATTTGCGTGATTTGCTCTTCATTTGTTGGCCCGAACAGCAATTCGCGGTCATGACGGTCTGTTATGCGCAGCATTTCCTTGCCATAATCATCATAACGGCCGCTTTCACGCCAAATATCGGCTTGTTGGATTGTGGGCATTAATAACTCAACTGCACCGGCCCTATTTTGTTCTTCTCGGACAATATTTTCGATTTTACGAAGAACCCTTAAACCCAATGGCAACCATGAGTATATGCCTGCGGCTGATTGGCGGATCAACCCAGCGCGCAGCATTAATTGATGAGAGACGATTTCAGCACTTGCTGGAACATCTCTTAGGACAGGCAGGAAGAATTGGCTTAAGCGCATGTTTGATCGCTCCCAGGATATTGTTATTTGTTAGCTTTATATTTAAAGCTAAACTTGGGCAAATAGAAAAACGAACTCAATAAGATTGATATTTATTTTGCTGACAGTTAATTTCATTTAACGAANCAAGCTATCGCGACTGGCACAACTAAAAATAAAGCAGAGACCAAAGAGCACTCCGTTTTTGGACTGCTTTTTTTTGCTAAACGCTCTAATTAGCTTCGTCAAATTTCGGCAAAAATGGAATATCATCAACTGAAATAAGATTATATGTATATACTGAATAGACTACAGCAAATATAATACCTGCAATAATCGAGGTTATGAGTGCCTTTTTTAAGATATGTGGCACTGCTGGTGCGCTTTCAACTGACCCTGGTACAATGTCCCCATCTTCTTGTTGAGTTTTTACACCAAAAGGTAAAACCATAAAGAGGGTCAACCACCAAATAATGAAATAAGTAGCAATTGAAAGACTTACACTCATTTACGCTTCCTCTAACTCAACTAAAGTGCCGCAGAAATCTTTTGGGTGTAAGAACATTACTGGTTTGCCATGAGCACCAATTTTAGGGTCACCGCTGCCTAATACTCTTGCACCTTCACTTTTCAGCTTATCTCTAGCTTCAATGATATTATCAACTTCATAGCAAATGTGGTGAATGCCGCCAGCNGGGTTTTTCTCAAGGAAGTTATTAATTGGGCTATCAACACCCAGTGGTTCGAGAAGCTCAATTTTTGTATTTGGTAACTCAATAAAGATCGTGGACACACCGTGATCTGGCTGCTCTTCTTTTGCTGAAAGAGTAGCACCNAGGCTGTTGCGATAGGTGTTTGCTGCAGCTTCAATATCTGGTACTGCGATGGCTACATGGTTCAAACGTCCAATCATTTATATGTCCTTTTTCGTCTTTTAATTCGTCATTAATCTTTGTTTTGATGATCTAATCCAGAAAGAGTGCTTTTGTCTAGAGTATTTCTCTTTTGATAAATTCATGGTCATGCTCCAAGNTTTTTTTAGCATTCCTTTTCTAATGCGCTTCAGATGCCTACTTCGCATCCGCTTCTAATGCACTTCAGATACCTATTTAGCATCCGCGCCGCCCAAAAACCGGTAACGACTTTTGGGTGTAACGCTTTTTCACCTGCTTCAATGTATAGATTAAATTTGGTGTAAGTGGATGGTTACAACTGGTTTTTTACCCCAATATTCATTCAAAGCAGAGCGTACACTGCGTCTTAAGGCCTCTTTCAGCGTCTTTTTATCCCCTCGTCTCTTTGAAGGGATGCTTTTGAATGTGCCACTTACTGCTTTTTCTATGATATCTTGCATTTCCCCGCTCTCTTGTTCGTGAGGAACCCCAAGCTCTGACCAACTTGGACTGGAGATTAGATTTCCCTTGCTATCAACGACACATGAAACAGTCACGCAGCCAAGCGTTGATATTTTGCGGCGAACACGAATAGCATTATCATCTTCCAAGATGAAATGTCCGTCACGATAGAGGCGACCATTGGGCACTTCATCAATGATTTTGGGGGCTTGCGGGAGAACAGATAACATATCTCCATTTTTGATAAGCTGTACTTTTTCAATATTTTGCTTCTTAGCGAATGCGGCTTGAGACCTTAGATGATGTTCTTCGCCGTGAACAGGCACCAGAACATTTGGTCTTATCCAACTATATAGTTGCTCTAATTCACCGCGTCTTGGGTGGCCTGTTACGTGTACCGGTGCATCACTTTCCGTGATGATGTTTAAATCCATTCCAGCGAGGAGATTAATTATATAGCCAACAGATCGCTCATTGCCTGGTATTGTTCTGGATGAGAAAATAATTGTATCTTTTGGTTTTAATTTAATCTTTGGATGGCTGCCCTCTGCGATGCGTGCCATAGCGGCTCGACCTTCACCTTGGCTACCAGTAGCTAGAACAACGCATTCTTTTGCGGGAAGATGTTGGAAATCTTCGTCTGAAAGAAAACTATAATCTTGTGGGATGTAACCAGTTTCTTTGGCTATGCCTACAACGCGGTCTAATGCTCGGCCAGCTAAAATCACATATCGACCTGATTTGTATGCAGCTTCTGCTACTGATTTTATCCGTGCGACGTTTGACGCAAAAGTAGTAACGACTACTCGTTGTTTGGCATTTGCTATAATCTCTTCTAAAGTTTTTGCCACATCAACTTCTGAAATAGAGGAGCCATCTCTTGTGGCATTGGTCGAGTCGCAAACCAATACATCAATGCCTTCGTCTCCTAATTTTTTCAATCGGTTTTCATCGGTTGGAGGGCCGACAATTGGGTCTGGATCTAACTTCCAATCACCTGTGTGAAAGAGAGTTCCTGCATCTGTTTTAATATGTAGGCCTAATGGTTCAGGAATTGAATGCGCCATATCAACCATTTCAATGGAGAAAGGTCCAAGGTCAAATTTAGCCCGCCTTGGCACTTCTTTAATCGGTACAGTGTCTTGTAAACCTTCTCTTGCCAATTTAGCCTTTAGCATGGAAGCTGTAAAAGGTGTGGCATAAATTGGAACTTCTAAATTTTCCCATAGATCAGGTATGGCTCCATAATGATCTTCATGGGCATGCGTTAGAATTATGGCTTCGATATTGTGTTTTTCATTTTCAGCGAACGTGATATCCGGGACAATGATTTCAACACCAGGCTCTCTTGGTCCAGCGAACGTGAGGCCTAAATCTACCATGATCCATTTATAATCGCCTGGTAAGCCGTAGCCGTACATCATGCAATTCATACCGATTTCGCCAACACCACCCAATGGAACCATCACCATTTCGGCTTTTGGGGTGTCCAAATTTTTATTACTCATATTCTGAGTTATACCTTTCTAGCGCATGCTTCGTAAAAAAACTGGATGCCAGTTTTACACCACATGCTTTGGAGAAATTAAAGAATTTCCCCACCCGTAATGAGCTTGATTGATTTATCTTTTAACTCAAGCTTTAAAGCGCCATTTTCATCTAGGCCGGCGAATTTGCCTGTCAATCTCTCTTGTCCAACTCTCACAGATAGAGGCGCTCCAATGGGGGCTGCTTTCTCACACCATGCCTGTCTTATTTCTGCAAAATTATTTCCAGCATCCCAACGTTTTATCCAACGTTTAAGCGTTTCAATGAGTGCTGCTAACAAGTCATCTCTTGTGACAAAATTTTCATAGTTTGCAAGGCAAGTTGTCTCTCTTCCTTCAACAACCGGACTTGACTGAATATTAATCCCGATTCCTATAACGACATGAGAAAACTGAGCGTCAGGTACACTTACATTTTCAATTAATATGCCGCCAAGTTTTGCCTCATTGATCAAAATATCGTTTGGCCATTTTAGTGTTAACTCTAATGACGACCGGCTGACTTGTTGTATTGCATCATAAACGGCTAATGCTGTAACAAGTGAAATCCCGGATAGTTTGCCACCGCTTGCCTTTATTGTTTGGGCGGTACTAGCGTAAAAGTTCCCCTTTATAGAGACCCAATCTCGTCCTTGTCGGCCTCGACCACCAGTTTGCTCATCACTCACTATCCAAAAGGGGCTTCTCTCCCCGTTTTCTAAACATTTTTTGGCATGCTCATTTGTTGAGCTTAGAGTTTCGTAGCGCTCAATTCTTACAGCTGATGTTTTGTTTGATAGGTCGTTCATTTAATTTATCTACCCTGAACGCGACAGATTGACAATATCTCATAGCATTTAGCGCTAATTCTCAAAGTAAAAGGCTCAGACCTTGAGATGTTATCCCCTGATCTGAGCCTTAGATTTTCTGGACGTTACTAGTCTTTTTTGATGTTTTATTGCTTAAACAGTTGGTAATAATGCTTTAGCTGCCAGTCTTGCCCCATCTATGAGTGGGTTTGGATAGACGATATAAAACAACACAAACAGGCCTGAAAGACCAAGAACCACTTTTAGTTGGCTTGGCATTTCATTAAATTCATCTTTGGCATCATCAAAGAACATGATTTTGATGATACGAAGATAATAGAACGCCCCAACCACACTGGCTAAAACACCAACAACTGCCAAGATGAACATATCTGCTTTAACGGCTGCCATGAAAACATAGAATTTAGCAAAGAAGCCGGCTAATGGCGGGATACCTGCTAAAGAGAACATTAATAGCGCGAGCATAAAGGCTGCTGGCAGGTTGTTTTGTGAAAGACCTCTTAGNTCATCGATTTCTTCAACCATCTTTTCATTGCGGCGCATTGAGAGAATGCAGGCAAAAACACCAACGGTCATCACAAGGTAAATCATCAGGTAAATCAAAACACCTTCAACACCCTCGCGGTTACCAGCGGCAAGACCGACCAAAGCAAAGCCCATATTACCAATGGATGAGTATGCCATTAGACGTTTGATATTAGTTTGGCCAATAGCACCAAAGGCACCTAGAAGCATACTTGCGATCGAGATGAAAATAATGATTTGGTTCCACTGTGCCGTCATCTCTGGAAACGCTCCATAAATGATGCGCAGAAGAATGCCCATTGCCGCGATTTTAGGACATACGGCGAAGAAAGCTGTTACTGGAGTTGGAGCACCTTCATAAACGTCTGGTGTCCACATATGGAATGGCACAGCAGATACTTTAAAGGCAAGCCCAGCCAGAATGAAGACTAAGCCAATGATCATGCCGATACTTACAGTACCGTCACTCATTGCTGTTTTCGCAATTTCTGAGAAATAGACTGACCCTGAGAACCCATAGACCATTGAGCAACCATACAGCAGCATGCCAGATGATAGTGCGCCTAGAACAAAATATTTCATGCCAGATTCACTTGAGCGGACATTGTCACGGCGGAATGCAGCCATCACATAAAGCGCTAATGATTGAACTTCAAGACCAAGATACATCGCGATGAGATCATTTGCTGAAATCATCATCATCATACCCAGAAGGGCAAATAGCATCAGCACCATATATTCNGATTTGAACATACCTGCTTCAGTGAGATAAGAAATGGACATGTATATTGTAATGATCCCACCGACCAGAACCATAATTTTCAAGAGACGCGTAAAATCATTTATTACAAAGCTGTCGTTAAATAGAGTGGTATTAACCCCCCAATCCTTAACAAGCATGAATACTCCCAGCGCCATCACTAGCATTGAAAGACCCCAAATCAGCTTTTCTCCTTTGCCCTCTTGGAAAACACCAAGAAGTAATAAAATTAGAGCACCAAGAAGTACGATAATTTCTGGCAAGAGTGGTAAATATTCTACCAGTGGGCTCGCATGTTCCATTAGTCTTAATTCCTTTATCTATTCTTCTTATTACGGCTTCAGGGCGATTTTTGCCTGATCGAAAACCATCATGGCCTGGTTATAGTCTGTGATGAGTTTATCTACAGACACGGACATGACATCTAAAATTGGTTTTGGATAAACACCGAATAGAATGGTCAGTAAAATTAACGGTATTAGATATGACATTTCTCTGCGGTTCATATCTGTAATCGTTTTTAAATTTGGTTTTTCTAACTCACCGAACACAACTCGGCGATAGAGCCACAATGCGTAACCAGCAGACAGGATCACACCTGTAGTTGCGACAAAAGCCACCCAGCTGTTTACTTTGAACATGCCAATAAGGGTCAGGAATTCACCAACAAAGCCTGATGTACCTGGCAAACCAACATTGGCCATGGTGAAGACCATGAAAGTGAAGGCAAAGATCGGCATATTATTTACAAGGCCACCATAGGCTGCGATTTCTCTTGTGTGCATACGGTCATAAACTACCCCCACGCAAAGGAAGAGTGCTGCAGAGACAAGCCCGTGAGATAACATTTGGAATATGCCGCCTTCAATGCCTTGAACTGTACCTGTAAAGATACCCATAGTTACAAAGCCCATATGCGCGACAGAAGAGTAAGCGATTAGCTTTTTGATATCTTCTTGCGCTAAGGCGACTAAAGATGTGTAGACAATGGCGATGGCACTCAACCAAAAAACCATTGGNGCGAAGTCAGCACTGGCGATTGGGAACATCGGAATTGAGAACCGNAAGAACCCATAGCCACCAAGTTTCAATAAGATGCCAGCCAGAATAACAGAGCCAGCTGTTGGTGCTTCCACGTGTGCATCTGGTAACCAGGTGTGGACGGGCCACATTGGCATTTTTACTGCAAATGATGCGAAGAACGCGACCCAGAGCCAGGTTTGCATTTCCCTTGGGAAGTCATGAGCTAGCAATTTGGGAATTTCTGTAGTCTCAGCTTGCCAATACATTGCCATGATGGCGATGAGCATTAGTACTGAGCCTGCCAAGGTATATAGGAAAAATTTGAAACTGGCATAAACCCGCCGCTTGCCGCCCCAGACACCAATGATCAAGAACATTGGAATAAGACCACCTTCAAAGAAGACATAGAACAAGACAAGATCAAGCGCACAAAATACACCAATCACTAGTGTTTCTAGAATAAGAAACGCGATCATATATTCTCTGACACGTGTTTTGATACTATCCCAGCTGGCGATGATACAAATAGGCATCAAGAATGTTGTTAAGATAACAAACAACATCGAGATACCGTCGACACCCATATAATAATTAAAGGCGCCGCCGAGCCAGTCATGGCGTTCGACAAATTGGAATTCTGCAGTTGCGTTATTAAAATCAACCCAAATCAGCAGAGAGATTAGAAATGTAATTACAGTTGTCCATAATGCTACATAACGTGCATTTTGCTGAGCACCTTCAGTTTCACCCCGAATGAGGAAAATAAAAGCAGCACCAATGAGCGGCAAGAAAGTAACCGCGGACAAGATTGGCCAATCTGTCATCATTGCCCTGTTCCCCCTGTAACAACAAAGTATGTGATGATCGCTGTAAGCCCGATCATCATTACGAATGCATAGTGATAAACATAACCGGATTGCATAGACTTCACTTTGCCCGTCACATCAAGTGAGCGAGACGCGATGCCATTTACAAATCCGTCAATTAAAATCATATCGCCGATTTTCCATAAGGTCTTTGCCACCCAAAGAGCCGGTTTTACAAAGATGACATTGTATAGTTCATCGAAGTACCATTTATTGAGTAAGAACTTATAAATCGGCTCAAAGATTTTGGCTGTGATTTTNGGAAGTGACGTGTTGTAAATATAATAAAGCCAAGCCAATGCCAAACCAAGCACCATAGCAATGAATGGTGAAAGTTTTACCCANGTTGGTACATTATGGAACTCATGAACCAAATTGTTACTATCGCTTGTAAACAAAGCTTTGCCCCAGAATTCTGCATAGTGATGTCCAAAGAAATATCCACTAAACACAAAGCCAGCCACAACAGCCCCTAATGCTAAAATGTAAAGAGGGATTAGCATGATTTTTGGGCTCTCATGTACATGAGAGAGCACATCTGGTGTTGCGCGTGAGCGTCCATGGAAGGTCATGAAGATCAGACGCCATGAGTAGAATGATGTTAAGAAGGCTGCGAAGACTAGCATGTAGAACGCTTGCATGCTGACTGGATTGCTTGCTGCAAATGCGCTTTCAATGATCGCGTCTTTTGAGAAGAAGCCAGCAAATCCAGGGAAACCTGTAAGTGCTAATGTGCCTATGAGCATCATTGCATATGTTGCTGGGATCATTTTATAAAGCCCGCCCATATTACGCATATCCTGCTCGTCTGACATGGCGTGGATTACAGACCCCGCTCCTAAGAAGAGCAGCGCTTTAAAGAAGGCGTGTGTAAATAGATGGAAAATTGCGGCACCATAAGCACCAACGCCTAAGGCTACAAACATATAACCCAATTGAGAACAGGTTGAATAAGCGATCACCCGTTTAATATCATTTTGTACCAATCCGACGGTCGCTGCGAAGAATGCTGTGATCGCACCAACGGCTGTCACAACTGTTAAAGCGTCTGGTGTGATTTCAAAGAGTGGTGAGAGACGTGCCACCATGAAGACACCTGCTGTCACCATTGTTGCTGCGTGGATAAGCGCTGACACTGGTGTNGGGCCCTCCATCGCATCAGGCAGCCAGGTATGCAGTAAAAACTGCGCTGATTTACCCATAGCACCCATGAAGAGAAGTAAGCAGATGGTAGTTAGAATATCCACTTCCCAGCTTAGGAACGTGAATGTTTTACCAGCTTGTGCTGAGGCGCCCGCAAAAATTTGATCAAGGCTAATTGTGTCAAAGACCATATAGATAGCAAAGATACCGAGTGCGAAACCAAAATCACCAACACGGTTGACAATGAAGGCTTTCATTGAAGCCGCGTTTGCTGAAGGTTTTTTGAACCAAAAACCGATGAGTAGGTATGAGGCAAGACCAACACCTTCCCAGCCAAAGAACATTTGCAGTAGGTTGTCTGATGTAATCAGCATCAACATAGCAAATGTAAAAAGCGAGAGATAAGCAAAGAACCGCGGGCGGTGTGGATCGTGATGCATATAGCCAATTGAATAGACATGCACCAAAGTTGAAACCGTGTTTACAACCACCAGCATAACAGCAGTTAGCGTATCTATGCGCAGGGCCCAGTTAATATCTAGTGAGCCAGACTGGATCCAGGGTAGAATTTGAACTTTTGCTGTTGTATGAGCAAAACCAACATCTACAAAGACTATCCAGGATAGGATCGCTGTAATGATCATAAGGCCACATGTGATATATTCACACATTTTAGCGCCGATCATACGCCCAAATAGTCCGGCTATTAAAGCGCCGATGAGTGGGAGAAAGACAATCGCCTGATATAACATTCTGCTCAGCCTTTCATCATGTTAATGTCTTCCACCGCGATAGATCCACGGTTACGGAAGTAAGTTACAACGATCGCCAGACCAATTGCAGCTTCACCAGCGGCAACGGTTAAAATCATCAATGCGAAGATTTGCCCAGAAAGGTTATTCAGAAAAGCTGAAAAAGCGACCAAATTTATATTCACAGCTAGCAGCATCAGCTCGATCGACATCAGAATGATGATCACATTTTTCCGATTTAGAAAAATACCAATCACACCGAGTGTGAATAAAATTGCCGCGACTGACAAGTAATGTGACAGTCCGATTTCCATGGGGTGTCCCTCTCTTAGGTCTTAAATTTGGCTTACGTTTTTAATTCTGACAGCTTTAGCCGCCTATAATCTGTATTTTGTATTGTATACTGGTACTGGCTTTAATCGCTTAAATGCCTTTACCGGTTTCAACTTGTTTTATTTCAATTGCATCTTTAGGATCTCGAGCAACTTGTGTCGCAATATCCTGGCGTTTCACACCTTCTCTTGTACGCAATGTCAGAACGATCGCGCCGACCATTGCAACAAGAAGTAAAATACCCGCGGCTTCAAAATAATAGAGATGATCTGTATAAAGAACACGACCAAACGCTTCGGTGTTCGTTATGCTTTCATCAATGACTTTGTTTTTCTCAAGCTTTGAAATCGCTGGATTTAAGACCCATGCACTGGTCGCCATGATGATTTCTAAAAGAAGCACCCCGCCGATCATCAAACCAACCGGCAAATAGCTTAAAAAGCCTGATTTTAATTCAGCAAAATCTACATCCAACATCATCACAACGAAAAGGAAGAGAACTGCAACTGCGCCCACATAAACAATGAGTAGGATAACTGCGAGGAATTCAGCCCCTAATAGCAAGAAAAGACCTGCAACATTGAAGAATGCCAAGATAAGGAACAACACGGCGTGAACCGGGTTCCGTGCGGCAATCACCATTACACCTGAAAGTATTGACAGGCCGGCAAACAGATAAAAGAACAGAGCGGTAAGCATTGTATTGATTGTCCTTTCAATCTCTATCTAAATTTCGCATCGCTGCGAATGTTTTCAGCAATCTCACGTTCCCAACGATCACCATTGGCAAGCAGACGTGCTTTATCATAATAAAGTTCTTCGCGTGTTTCGGTAGCAAATTCAAAATTTGGTCCCTCAACAATGGCTTCAACTGGGCATGCTTCCTGGCAGAAGCCACAATAGATACATTTCACCATATCGATGTCATATTTTGTGGTGCGGCGTGTGCCGTCATTGCGGCTTGGCCCGGCCTCAATGGTGATGGCGCCAGCAGGACAAATCGCTTCACATAATTTACAAGCAATGCAGCGTTCTTCTCCATTTGGGTATCTGCGAAGAGCGTGTTCACCACGAAAACGAGGGCTTATTGGTCCCTTTTCAAAGGGGTAATTTATCGTTGCTTTTGGTTTAAAAAAATATTTCATCGCCAAGATAAACGCTTGCACGAATTCCCACAAAAAGAGTGATTTGATAAATTGCATCATAGATTTATCCTCCTACGCTTCCGTAATAAGAGCCGAAAACATATGGACCGGCAAAGTAGCCGATGATTGGAAATAGAATTAGGGATATTAAACCCATATTTCTCATAAAACTCGTGACTTGGCGTGTTTCATTCGGTGTTGCTTCATGCTCAACGGCCTTTTTTGCCATTTTATTGCCGATAAAAGTTAGAACAATATAATCGAGCACACCAACAGCTGCACCTACAGCTAACCCCATTAATGACGGTGTCATTTCTGGTGTCATTATACACCCCCTACTTTTGTGAAGTGCAGAACGCTGGCTACAAGCACGACCATAAAGAGTGAAAGCGGTAGAAACACTTTCCAGCCTAAACGCATGAGTTGATCATATCTGTAACGAGGGACCATTGCCTTCACCATTGCGATCATAAAGAAGACAGCTAAGGTTTTTAAAATGAACCAGATAAATCCTGGGACTAAATTGAATGGCGCAATGTCTACTGGTGGTAACCAGCCGCCGAGGAAAAGAATGGTTGTTAGCGCGCACATCAAAGTAATCGCGACATATTCCCCTAACATGAAGAGCATGTAAGGTGTTGATGAATATTCAACCATGAAACCAGCCACGAGCTCAGATTCAGCCTCTGGGAGGTCAAATGGTGGACGATTGGTTTCAGCTAATGCGGAAATAAAGAAGACAATGAACATTGGGAATAGTGGCAACCAGTGCCAGTTTAGAAGTCCATAATCACCTTTTTGTGCCATGACGATATCTGTAAGGTTCAATGAACCAACTAGTAATAATACTGTGACAATTACAAACCCAATAGAGACCTCATAAGAAATCATTTGAGCTGCTGAGCGAAGNGCGCCGAGGAACGGGTATTTAGAGTTTGAAGCCCAACCACCCATGATGATGCCATAGACCTCGAGGGAGGATATAGCAAGAATGTAAAGGATCCCGACATTGATGTCTGCTACTGCCCAGCCTTTGTCGATCGGAACAACTGCCCATGCAGCAAGTGCTAGAACTGTTGTAACAATTGGTGCCAGTAGAAAGACAAATTTGTCTGATTTTGAGGGAATAATCGGCTCTTTTAGAACGAATTTGAGCATATCAGCAAAAGATTGCAGTAAACCAAACGCACCAACGACATTTGGTCCTTTGCGCAATTGTACTGCTGCCCAAATCTTTCGATCTGCGTAAAGAATATAGGCGATTAAGATTAATAGACCCACCATGAGTGCAAGACTATGCAATGCAATCCAAAAGAAGGGCCAGCCGTAAGTTGTCATGAACTCAGTCATGGGTGCCTGTCGCCTTTTCTGCTGATTGTTGTTTAATAGCGCTCATTTCAGTCATTACTTTTGACGCGCGCGCGATAGGGTTTGTGTCATAGAAATCTTCAACACAAACAGGAAGAGCTTGTGTCGATAANTCNCCNATNTCTTTTGATGCGAGTTTGATCACATCTTGGCTATCAGCTTTTTCTAAGCTGTTTACAGCGGCCAACTTCGGGTTGGTGTTGTACATTTGTGTGCGTAGTTCATTTAAATTGTTAAANCCAAATGGTTTGCCGATGGCTCCTGAAAGTGCTCTTAAAATGGCCCAGTCATCTTTGGCATCATTTGGTGGGAAGATAGCTCTGTTGGTATGCTGAACACGGCCTTCTAAATTCATGTAGGTGCCGTTCTTCTCAGTGTAAGCAGACCCAGGTAAAATCACATCGGCGCACGAGGCTCCTGCATCACCATGGCTACCTTGGTACACCACGAATGCATCGCCTAAATTTGATGTGTCAATTTCATCTGCACCTAGAAGGTAGAGAAAATCTATTTGATTGTTTTTGGCTTGCGCAATGATTTCAGTTGTTCCTAAGCTACCCTCTTCTGGAACGAAACCAAGTTCAAGGCCTGCTACTCTGCTGGCTGCAGTGTGGAGAATGTTGAACCCATTCCAACCTTGTTTAATCGCATCATAACCTTCAGCTAATTTGGCTGCAGCAATGAGGTTAGTTAACCCATCTTCGCCTTTTAACGCGGTTGCACCGATGATGATCATTGGGTGCTCAGCATTGCGCAAAATTTCGGCAAACCCACCAGCTCCATGATCCAGTTTAGACAGATCGGCAGGTGAATTACCAATATGATGAGTTTCGTAAGTGAGATCTTCATTTGCGCCGATCACACCGACTTCTACCAAGCCATTTGCCCAACGGCCACGGATGCGTGCGTTGAGAACTGGTGTCTCAAGCCGAGTATTTGCACCAATCAATAAGATTGCATCGGCTTTATCTATACCTTCGATAGTGCTGTTAAAGAGCGTTGAAGCTTCACCAAAAGTTTTATTCAAAATTGTTCCATCTTGGCGGCAATCTATATTTTTCCACTCAAGGCGTTCAGCTAATAGTTTTAATGAGAAAATTTCTTCAGCTGTAGCTAAGTCACCAACTATCATCCCAGCTTTACGCGGCACTGTTGATGTCATGTTGCTTGCAACGAGCTCTAAAGCTTCATCCCAGCTGGCTTCGCGAAGTTGGCCTTCTTCTCTGATATATGGGCGGTCTAACCTTTGGCTACGCAGGCCATCCCACACGAAGCGGGACTTGTCAGAAATCCATTCTTCGTTCACAGCATCATTGTTGCGCGGCATAATACGCATCACTTCGCCAGAGCGACTATCAATACGGATGTTCGAGCCAACAGCATCCATTACGTCGATGCTCTCTGTCTTTGTTAGTTCCCAAGGACGTGCTGTAAAAGCAAAAGGTTTAGAAGTTAGTGCACCAACGGGGCAAAGNTCAATNACATTGCCTGAGAGCTCTGAAGTNATGCCTTTTTCTAGGTAAGTTGTGATTTCAGCATCTTCACCNCGGCCGATAAGGCCNAGTTCTTCAACGCCTGCGATTTCGGTCATGAAGCGGACACAACGCGTACAGTGAATGCAACGGGTCATCTGAGTTTTGATCAATGGACCGATGTTTTTATCTTCAACAGCACGTTTGTTTTCATCATAGCGACTTGAATTGTCACCGTAAGCCATGGCCTGATCTTGCAAATCACATTCGCCGCCCTGATCACAAATAGGACAATCAAGCGGGTGGTTAATGAGTAGAAATTCCATCACACCTTCACGTGCTTTTTTCACAGGTGGGGTGATGGTGCAAATTTCTGGTGGCTGGCCTTCTGGGCCAGGACGCAGATCATTTACATTCATTGCGCAAGACGCAATTGGTTTTGGCATGCCTTTGACTTCAACAAGACACATGCGGCAGTTGCCTGCAATTGACAATCTTTCATGGTAACAGAAGCGCGGTATTTCGAAGCCCGCTTGCTCACATGCCTGAAGAACGGTGCTACCGTCTTCAACATCGATTTCTGTTCCGTTGATATTGAGCTTTGGCATATTATTTTTGCCTTTTCTCCATCTAATCCAAAACCATACATTTCTCTCTCGTTTTAATTAAAAAACCGCGTTTAGAGAAATGCGCTAAAAAATTTATTCAGTGCTTACTATTCAGCCGCAACTGGTTCACCAACGGCCCCATCTGGGTCCGGATTGGCTGCATATTGATCTATTCTATCTTCAATCACATGTCGAAAATGTCGGATCAGTCCTTGAACAGGCCAGGCTGCCGCATCTCCAAGGGCGCAAATTGTGTGCCCTTCCACTTGTTTTGAAACTTCGAATAACATGTCGATTTCACGTTTTGTTGCCTGACCTTTGACCATACGTTCGAGAACACGCCACATCCAACCAGTGCCTTCACGACAAGGTGTACATTGGCCGCAACTCTCATGCTTATAAAAGTAAGCAAGGCGTGCAATCGACGCGATCATGTCTGTTGATTTATCCATCACNATGACAGCTGCAGTGCCTAACCCTGACTGCAAACCACTAAGGCAATCGAAGTCCATTGTTGCGTCCATCATTTGTTCNGCTGGGACACAAGGTACTGATGATCCACCTGGGATCACAGCTAGTAAATTGTCCCAACCACCTCTGACACCGCCGCAATGTTTCTCGATCATTTCTTTGAATGGGATACCCATTTCTTCTTCGAATGTGCTTGGTGTATTGATGTGGCCAGATACACAGAAAAGTTTTGTTCCCGTGTTGTTTGGCTTGCCTAGCCCTGCGAACCATCCACCGCCTCTGCGAAGAATGGTTGGTGTGACAGCAATAGATTCCACATTGTTCACAGTTGTTGGCGCGCCNTAAAGACCGACATTCGCTGGGAATGGAGGCTTCAGGCGTGGTTGGCCTTTTTTACCTTCAATTGATTCAATAAGNGCTGTTTCTTCACCGCAAATATACGCACCAGCNCCATGATGAACGTAACAATCAAAGTCCCAGCCATGAACATTGTTTTTACCGATTAATTTTGCTTCATAAGCTTCATCAATAGCACGTTGCAGTGCTTCTCTCTCGCGGATGAATTCGCCGCGCACATAGATGTAGCATGTGTGTGCTGCCATAGCGAAAGATGCAAGGAGTGCCCCTTCAACCAAATGGTGGGGATCATTGCGCAAAATATCACGGTCTTTACAGGTGCCTGGCTCAGATTCGTCAGCATTAATGACCAAATAGTGTGGGCGGCCATCAGATTCTTTTGGCATAAACGACCATTTTAAACCTGTTGGAAAACCAGCACCACCACGGCCCCGTAGACCTGATGATTTGACTTCATCAATAATCCAATCACGGCCTTTATCTATGAAATATTTTGTACTGTCCCATGAGCCGCGTTTGCGGGCGCCTTCAAGGCCAATATCTTTCATACCGTAAAGATTTGTAAAAATACGATCTTTATCCTGGAGCATTATTTGTCTCCTTTTGGAGCATCATCATAATTTGCCCGTTTAGAAAATTCTGTCTCGATGCCACTGGCTAATGTTTTTGCCTGCTCTAACCAATTTTCACGATCGATACGACCTTTAAAAGATAGGCTATTATCTACCCAAGCAATGTTTTTTGGCGTCCAACTAGAGATCTGGTCAAAATGGTAAAAGCCAAGAGCATTTAACGTTGCCTCGAGTTTTGGACCTACGCCTTTAATCATTTTCAGATCATCGCCTTTGCCATCTCTTGGACCATCCAAATATTCTGGTCGATCTTCATCAGACACTGTATCGGTTGCTGCTTTACCTGCTGATGACTTTTCTGAAAGCGCGGAAGCTGCGGCACTTTTCAGGTCTTCTGACGTCTTATCTGCCGATGAGCTATCTTTTGACGATGCATCATTTTCTTTTGAAGAAACTTCTGTTGCATCTGATTTTTTTTCGGTAGCCGTATCACTCACGGCTGTTAGGATTTCTCCTGAGGCCTCTTCTTTGGATACTTGTTCTTCGGATGTGGGTTCTTCTGTCACATCAGATGCGCCCATTGATAAGTTCAACGGCACATACTCTGGTACTTCAGTTAATGTTGTTAGGCCGCTTTCTGGGCAAGACAAGGTGCGCTCAATTTGCGGGCCTGGTTTTGGTTGTTCACCGCGCGCGAATGAATCGAGTAATTCTTCAAGCGCCTTTTCATCTAAATCTTCATAAGTATCTTTGAAAATTTGGATCATTGGTGCGTTTACACACGCTCCTAAACATTCCACTTCTTCCCAAGAAAAATCACCATCTTCAGATAAAGTGTGGGGCGTCTTAGAAATTCGTTTTTTGCAAATTTCGATCAGCTCTTTTGAGCCGCGTAACATACAAGGCGTTGTACCACATACCTGAACGTGTGCTTTTTTGCCGACAGGTGAGAGTTGGAACATTGTATAGAAGGTCGCAACTTCATACACACGGATATATGCCATGCCTAAAAGGTCTGCAACTTTGCGCATGGCAGGCTCTGAAGTCCAGCCATCATTTTGCTCTTGAGCTCGCCACAATAGTGGGATTACGGCTGAGCGTTCTTTTCCAACCGGATATTTCTTAATAAGTTCTTCTGCCCAAATTATATTTTCGGCGTTAAACTCGAACTTTTCTGGTTGTTCTTGTGCAATACGTCTTACACTCATCGATCAACCTCCCCAAACACGATATCCAATGAACCAATGATTGCTGATACGTCTGCTAGCATGTGTCCTCTGTTTAAGAAATCCATTGCTGAAAGGTGAGCAAACCCGGGCGCTCTAATTTTGCATCGATACGGTTTGTTAGAACCATCTGCAATAAGGAAAACGCCGAATTCACCTTTTGGTGCTTCAACAGCTGCGTAAACTTCACCAGCTGGAACTTTCACACCTTCAGTGTAGAGTTTAAAGTGATGGATCAATGCTTCCATCGATTCTTTCATTTCATTGCGACGCGGTGGTGCGATTTTATTATCTTTAATGATCACAGGTCCGTCTGTTGTGCCCAATAGTTCACAACATTGCTTCATGAGTGAAACTGACTGCCGCATTTCTTCCATACGGAGGAGATAGCGATCATAACAGTCACCATTTTTGCCAATCGGGATATCAAATTTCAATTCGTCATATATCTCATAGGGTTGCGATTTACGCAAATCCCATGCAGCACCTGATCCACGCACCATGACCCCAGAGAAGCCCCATGCCAGTGCATCTTCTAAACTGACAACGCCGATATCGACGTTACGTTGTTTGAAAATACGGTTGTTAGTAAGAAGCGTTTCAATGTCATCACATACTTTTAAGAATGGATCACAAAAATCATAAATGTCTTGAATAAGGTCTTCAGGNAAATCCTGATGAACGCCACCAACTCTAAAATAAGCTGCGTGCATCCTCGAACCTGAGGCGCGCTCATAAAAGATCATCAATTTTTCACGTTCTTCAAAGCCCCAGAGTGGCGGTGTTAGTGCGCCTACATCCATTGCTTGTGTCGTGACATTCAATAAATGAGAGAGTAAACGGCCGATCTCAGAGTAAAGAACACGAATGATCTGACCGCGGCGCGGCACATCAATCTTCAATAGCTTTTCTGCTGCCATACAGAAGGCATGTTCCTGGTTCATCGGTGCGACATAATCCAAGCGATCAAAGTATGGTATAGCCTGGGCATAAGTCTTAGATTCAATTAATTTTTCAGTACCACGATGCAGTAATCCGATGTGCGGATCAACCCGCTCAACAACTTCTCCGTCGAGCTCAAGAACAAGACGTAACACACCGTGTGCTGCAGGGTGTTGAGGACCAAAATTGATGCTGAAATTTCTTAAACTTTTTTCTGACATCTAACTTATCCTTCCCCCTCACTAGCTTTTTCATCACCAGGCAGGACGTAGTCGGTCCCTTCCCATGGGCTTTGAAAGTCAAAATCTCTAAATTCTTGGGCCAATTTTACAGGTTCATAAACAACCCGTTTTTGCGTTTCGTCATAACGAACTTCAACGTAGCCAGTTGTTGGAAAATCTTTACGCAATGGATAACCCTGAAAACCATAATCCGTTAGAAGCCTGCGTAGATCTGGGTGTCCTTCAAAGGCGATGCCGTACATATCATAAGCTTCACGTTCGAGCCATAGCGCGCCTGGATAGACTGAAACAGAGCTTGGAACTGGTGTGTCTTCATCAGTTTCTATTTTTACTCGAATGCGACTGTTTTGCTTTAAACTCAGCAAATGATAGACGACTTCAAAACGATTTTCTCTTTCTGGGTAATCAACACCGCACAGATCAATGATGCAGCTGAATTTACACTGAGGGTCGTCTCTTAGGAATTTTAATACACTTAAGATTTCGTCGCGCTCGGCGATTAATGTGAGTTCGTCATGCTCAACGGTTGCAGTTTTGACACCGCTGGCCATTTTAGAGCAGATAAAATCTCCAATATCCTGCAATCCGCTTTGCAAAACTGTCTCCTTTAAAGATCTTAAGTTTTTTTATCTCAGAATTACCTGAAATTTTTAAAACCTAACTCAAATCAAAGCACTCTTAAATGAGCACTCACCCTCAAGTGCTCACACGATTAAGTGCCTAGCGCTCAATTGTACCTGTTCGTCGAATTTTCTTTTGTAGTAAAAGAATTCCGTAGACCAGTGCTTCTGCCGTTGGAGGGCACCCCGGGACATATACGTCTACTGGTAACACCCGATCACAACCGCGAACCACTGAATATGAATAGTGATAATAGCCACCACCGTTTGCACAACTTCCCATAGAAATTACGTAACGTGGCTCAGGCATTTGATCGTAAACTTTACGGATGGCTGGTGCCATCTTGTTTGTCAGAGTGCCGGCTACTATGATCACATCTGATTGACGAGGACTTGCTCTTGGAGCAAAGCCAAACCGTTCAACATCATAACGTGGCATTGAAGCTTGCATCATTTCGACAGCGCAACATGCAAGACCAAATGTCATCCACATCAATGACCCTGTTCTTGCCCATTGAATCAGATCTTCATAGGCTGCAACAACAAAACCCTGGTCTGTTAAATTGCCTGATAATTCATTGAAATAAGGATCATCAGCGCGCATGACTTGGCCATTGGCATCTCTTAGACCTTGTTCCATTTCAGGAGACCAATTCATCTCATTATTGAATGGAGGTTTTGTAATTAATCCCATTTCTTAAAATCCCACGCTGTCTTAATTCTAACGCTTTTAAAATTCTTCAAATATTAAATTCATTCGACTTAAGCTGATTTGATCTAAGTCATCTAAACTTCAGTCAAACTTGCATTCGTCTTATTTATTTCTAATCCCACACTCTTTTAATCCCACTCAAGGGCACCTTTTTTCCAGGCATAGATCAAACCAATTGTAAGCTCACCTAAGAAAATCATCATGGCCCAAAAGCCTACATCACCGATTTCTTTAAAAGTGAGGGCCCAAGGAAACAGAAAAACAGCTTCAAGATCGAATATGATGAACAACATTGCGACGAGATAAAACCGCACATCAAATTTCATTCTGGCATCGTCAAATGGTTCGAAACCACATTCGTAAGGAGAGAGCTTTTCTTTATCTGGTTGTTTGTAGGCGACTAGAAACGGGGCAGCCATTAATGCCAATGCAATAACAGCAGCTATTCCTATAAATATCGCGATTGGCAGATATTGCGCGGCTACTGTATCCATATTTTTGCCCTCATTCTCATGCAATAACTTTAGATTGTATTGCTTGTCATGTGTGTGGCTGTGGTCAAGGAAAGCTTAGACTAATTTATAGGTTATGCACCTTCAAATTTACATTGTCTTGCTCAATTATCCGATTTTGCACAATCTAGATTTTTAAAAACACTCTATTTTTAAAAATCCGAAGGTTATTCAAAATCAAACTACACCAAAGATTGACAGACAAAAATGTCATAAATCTATGGTTTAGATAATTTAGCTCAGACTTATCACCCTTGGATGTCCACTCTTAAAGCCGCGTCTATTATTTATATTTTATCGATTTATAAATTTTGCAGACTGACTTTTTTTCAGCAAGTGGCGAAACCGCGCAGCGACATTTTTTCCTCTAAACAGCAAAGTCATTATTTTTGTTTAACTGACTCGCGCCATATGTGCAGATTTTTATTATTCGTACAAGTGCAAGAATGACTTTTTGTTGGGTTTTTGGCCTAGAAAATTATTGTTTGAATGGCCAAGAGGATAATTGGAGAAAAATAAAACTCCGACCTTGCTGTCTTTTTTATTTTCATTTATTCAAAAGGATTACGCAAGGTTCAGCAGCAATCATACAGAGTACTGAGGTGCCGACATTTCCTTCTTTATCATTGCCAAAACCGATACGCCTGCATTCATATTTTTTATTATTGGCATCTTTCCACTGGCTATAAACACTTCCATAGCGTTTTTTGACACTTTCAGCCCAGCGCGCTTTGGTTTTAAACTCTGCAATTGTTTGCCATTCATCTCGCATAAATAGATGCTCAGATTTCACTTCTATTGCATTGACACAGTGTTTACTCGGATTGCTTAGCCTAACTTCATTTGAAACAACTAACTGATTTTCATGTATATTTTTTTGTTTAACCTGCTGTGCCTGAGTTAATGGAACCCAGCAAAAGGTGAAAGAGAGCGCAGAAAAGAGCATTGTGCGNTTTATTGCTTGCTTTGGTTTTAAAAGTCTCGCAAGTGCGTCAGATATGTTGCATTCATTTGAAAATATTCGCTGTTTCATCTTTTAAGGATGGGAGAGAATTGTAGCATCTGTCAACTCTACAGATTGACAAGGTTTTACCTCAAGCATTCTTATTTGCTAGAATCAACTACGCATAAGCTTGTGATTGTTAGAAAGTGAATGATTTGAATTTTACAGGTGAGGATAAAGACAAGAAATGGCGGGAGTGACGAGACTCGAACTCGCGGCCTCTGGCGTGACAGGCCAGCGCTCTAACCAACTGAGCTACACCCCCGCATATCGATAAACAATCGATAAATTTCTTTAATGCAAATAACTAATTAAGTGCACTTGAGAAGTGCCGTTTGTAGCTCGCTGAATCGTGTTCGTCAAGACATTTTCATGACTATTTTTAAATTATACTAATTTTATTTTTGTTTTTAATTTTCCTTAGAAATTGACTGAATATTTTCTATAAACAACAATCCGCTAAATTAGAAAGAGCTTAGTTTGCAAGTATTGCAGCAGGATCTAGCCCTAAATTTTGCAATAAGCCTCTCGCATTCTTATCATTTGTTTTAATTTCAGTTGCTGCACTCCATTTTTCATATAAGAGATCATCTGATTTGAGAATTTCTAATGCGTCTTGAAACTTGTTTATAGCCTCGAGACGATTAATTAGATCTAATTTGGAGATTGAGTTGATTTTTACTTTGTTTAACTTTCTTTTTCTAATCGCGGCCATTTTCTTAGCTCCATTGTAGAACAACGCCTGTACATTCGATGCTCTTGTTATTTACTGTGGTTAGTTTCCATTTCATGAAAGTGCCGGTGGGTTGGGCAGAGATAGAAACGCTTTCGGCTTCATAAACTTTTGTTCCGTCTGAAAACGTCGCAACCTCTATCATGATCGCATCTGTATATGTCACACCATCATCACGAGTAACTGCTCCTACTACATCAGTGTTTATAGAGATTGAATCATTTGGTTTAATGAAAAAGATCAATCTAGCATTTGATGGTTCGCTATCAGTTCCAAACGTTTTTGAAATTAAAGTCAGGTTATTGGCTGAGCCAATATCATAAAAACGACTTCAGCTATTCTAACTTGTTGTGAATTACTGTCAGTAATTCTCACCCAAATATGATCCCATGCAGTCGCCATGTCATTTGAGATTATTGTTTTGGTTAAAAGAGTGTTTGAATCAGTAAACGTGGAAGTTGCACCTAAATTTGTACCATCCGTACTATTTAGAGGCGCTGAACCATTTTTACCATAGAGTGTTATCTCTAAATTACCGGATGATCCTCCAGCAAAACCAAAGTTATTTGATGAATAAATTTCAGCCGAAGATATTTTTTGGGCGGTAGAAAAAGTCTTACCAACATAACCGTCTCCGCCTGATTTTTGGGCNCCGTCTTGATAACTTTGGTTAGTGTTGCCATCAAACACGGANGAAAGCCCTGCATTTGCGGTCATGTCACCTATAATTNTTCCGGTGGCTGCTGNTATTGCTGATNTCGCTGAAAGATTAGAATAATGCCCTGAGGTGTAGGTATGGCCAATGCAGGCAACAGTATCAACATCCGTCTCATCATCAAAAGGATCTGCTATGCCATCTACTAAACCCAGGGCATCCCCTTCTAGATCTGCAAGCCTTAATGCCATCATTAACAGGTCTGACGATACTTGATTTGAAACTCCAGCAGCTGCTACATCCACTCCAATTTCTAGACCTAGGTTATTTCGTGCTGTCACAGCGTTAGAAATATCCGAAAAATTATTGGCCGCTAGCAAGTCACCACCGCCAGAAATTGTTTCCCAAACCGGTGTTATGCCTATGCCTTGTGATTTGAGAAATTGCCCTGATGAACCGGCTTGTAGTTCTTTTATGACTTTGCCTGTTGTTCCATCAAATAATGCAATTCTGAAATCGCTTGATGATGACGGGCCAAATAAATCACCACCATTATTCGCACTCAGATCAGCAATAGATTGTGCTGTTGCGCTTTTTAAAGCACCTCCATCACTGGCATCCTGTATGATCACTTTATCCGTACTGTTAATCGTCACATTTGTTAGAGCGGCGCCACTTATTGCAGCAATTACATTTACCTCGTTTGTCACGTCTGCTAATGGCTCAATAGCTGATAGTTTAGTAACGGCATTATCATCAAAAGGATTAGTGTCTCCTACAGCTTCATACAATGCTTTAATTTCGGTGCCTGTCAGGTCATCCGTTGCATTATCTTCAACATTTATAAAGNANCGAACTTGTGCGGCGCTCAGTGCTTCTTGTACGCCGGTTCCTGATGTCAGCCTACCGATCAATACATTTTGTGAAACGCCGCCGATCTCATCAAAACTATAATCATTTGGCTCAGCGATTACAGATCCTGTTCTTCCAAACACTGAATTGACTGCAATGCCCCCACCTGAAAAGGTTGTATTTGGAAATGACACTTCGCCTGTGTCTTTATCAATGACTATACCATCATGAAATGTTGTTCCATCGGGACTAACCTTCATATGAAAATCATCATCTCCAGTGAGGCCAAACTCGGCCCGACCGGAAAAGGCCGTTTGAAACATTACACTTGCATTATCAGTACCAAGGTTTTTATTTATTTTCAGCTGATGATCAGAGCCATTGTGATTAAACAAGGAAGCGTCAGAATTCACTGAAAATTTATTTGTCGTATCAGCGGTTGCATTCACTCCTAGCAAACCACCTGTTGCAGGATTTAAGTTTGTGCTGCCTCCTCCTGTACCTGTGAGTTCATTCCAGAGTGTTCCATCAAATACAGTTTGAGTGTTTTCATCTCTGATCCATGCGACCCAACCTTCAGCTGGTTCATAAAACCGCCAGGCACCATCTTGCCAGGCAGCCAGTTGGTTTTCTTTGCCTGTCCAAACTGCTGTTGCTACGCTTGCAACAATATAGCAAGCCCCTTCGGCAGGTGATGATGGAGGTGTTGGGAGATCTTTATCTTCAACTGTGAGCTGAGTTAATATATCCAAATTAGTAATCGCATCATTATGAGTGACATGTTTTTGCGCTTGCGCACTTTGAATAAAGGGTAATTTTAAGTTCGCGGACTTGTCACTCATTTTTACTATTCCTATAGACCAACTCATTAATCTGTTCTGATCTAAGAAATATATAATAGTGCTGACTAGCGAGGATAGATTCGTTGTTTTTTGAAAATTTTGAGATAAATTACTGGTCTGTTATTACATAAAAAAAACCAGCGGGAGAGTTTTATCTCTCAAACCGCTGGTTTTATAAATGGTGGGCGATGACAGGCTCGAACTGCCGACCCTCTCGGTGTAAACGAGATGCTCTCCCAACTGAGCTAATCGCCCGAAACTTTTTCTCAATTCTCTTCACTAATTGTGATGTCTGAGATGGGATATGATCTTAGAGTTAAAAATCTCTTTTAGAAATAAATCTCTAAAACCATGTTTCGAAGAGACCCTTGTAAAAGAGCTTTCAGATAAAATCAAGCACTGAATTTAAAGAAATTACATAAAAGTCCCATTTAATCTATTCGGCTTATTTTTAGCCCAAATTATAAATGGAACTTTTATGATGTAGTTCTTTAATTAATGTGCTGTCAAATTGTTAGCAGCTTCTTCTTTTTTCTTCAAAGCAGCTGCATCTTCTGCCTCTTCATCCCAGATGATTGGTTTTGGTTTTTTCACTAATGCTAGCTCAATAACCTCTTCCATGCGTGATACTGGGATAATTTCCAGGCCATTTTTCACATTATCAGGAATATCAGCCAAGTCTTTGGCGTTTTCTTCCGGAATAATCACGCGTTTAATGCCACCGCGAAGCGCTGCCAAAAGCTTTTCTTTCAAACCGCCGATTGGCAATACACGGCCACGTAATGTGATCTCACCTGTCATAGCGACATCTTTTTTAATTGGAATGCCAGTCATGATTGAAATGATCGCTGTGATCATTGCGACACCTGCTGATGGACCATCTTTAGGTGTTGCGCCTTCTGGTACGTGAACGTGTATGTCTTTACGCTCAAACAAAGGTGGTTCAATGCCAAAATCAACAGAGCGAGACCGCACATAAGCACTGGCTGCCTGAATTGATTCTTTCATAACGTCACGTAGGTTGCCGGTCACTGACATTTTGCCTTTACCTGGCATCATCACGCCTTCAACGGTTAAGAGTTCNCCGCCAACTTCGGTCCAAGCCAAACCAGTAACAACACCAACCATGTCCTCGCCTTCAGTTTCACCAAAACGATATTTGGTAACACCAAGATAATCGTTTAGATTTTCATCCGTGACATTGACTGATATGACGTCTTCTTTCGTCATGATTTCTTTCACAGCCTTACGAGCCAGATTAGAAATTTCACGCTCTAAATTACGAACACCAGCTTCGCGTGTATAGCTGCGGATCATCAATTGAAGACCCTTATCATCAATACTCCATTCGCTCTCTTCTAAGCCATGAGCTGTAATGCAAGCAGGAATAAGGTGACGTCTTGCAATTTCGACTTTCTCATCTTCCGTGTAACCAGCAAGACGGATGATTTCCATACGGTCCATTAGTGCTGGCGGGATGTTCAATGAGTTCGCAGTTGTTACAAACATAACGTTTGAAAGATCATAATCCACTTCAAGATAGTGATCACCAAATGTAGCATTTTGCTCAGGATCTAGCACTTCAAGTAATGCTGAAGCTGGATCGCCTCGGAAATCCTGACCCATTTTATCAATCTCATCGAGAAGGAATAATGGATTGGTTTTCTTCGCTTTTTTCATAGACTGAATAACTTTACCTGGCATTGAGCCGATGTAAGTTCTTCTGTGTCCACGAATTTCAGCTTCATCTCTTACGCCACCTAAAGACATACGGACAAATTCACGTCCCGTTGCTTTGGCGATTGATTTACCTAAAGATGTTTTACCAACACCTGGCGGGCCAACAAGACAAAGGATTGGACCTTTTAATTTGTTTGTACGTTGCTGCACAGCTAAATATTCAAGGATACGCTCTTTAACTTTCTCAAGACCGTAATGCTCTTCATCAAGTACTGTTTGTGCTTCATCTAAGTCACGTTTAATACGACCTTTTGTGCCCCATGGAATTGAAAGCAACCATTCAAGATAATTGCGAACAACTGTGGCTTCAGCCGACATTGGGCTCATTTGGCGTAATTTTTTAATCTCCGCCAAAGCTTTTTCACGTGCTTCTTTTGATAGTTTTGTTTCTTCGATTTTGTCTTCAAATTCACTGATGTCATCACGCTCATCTGAATCACCCAGCTCTTTTTGAATGGCCTTCATTTGTTCATTCAAATAATATTCGCGTTGAGTTTTTTCCATCTGACGTTTCACACGTGAGCGAATTTTCTTTTCAACTTGAAGAACAGAAATTTCACTTTCCATGAAAGTAAATACGCGTTCTAAACGATCAGAAACAGATGTCACTTCAAGGATTTCTTGTTTCTCAGAAATCTTGACTGCCAAGTGAGATGCAATGGTATCGGCTAATTTTGAATAGTCATCAATTTGATTAACAGAGCCGATAACTTCAGGTGAAATCTTTTTGTTTAGTTTCACATAGCTTTCAAATTGAGTGATGGCCGAACGAGCAAGCGCTTCGATTTCATCGCTTTCTTCTGTGCCTTCTTCAATTGTTTCAACTTCAGCTTCAAAATAATCATCATTTTCGACGTAGTTTTTAACGCTTGCGCGGCTGCTACCTTCAACAAGTACTTTTACTGTTCCGTCTGGTAATTTTAACAGCTGCAACACCGTTGCTAATGTACCTGTTGTGTAGATTTGATCTGTTTCAGGATCATCATCACTGGCATTCTTTTGTGCTACCAACAAGATTTGCTTGTCAGTTCTCATCACTTCTTCAAGCGCATTTATTGATTTTTCCCGGCCAACGAAAAGCGGCACGATCATATAGGGAAAGACAACGATGTCACGAAGTGGCAGAACTGGATAAACTCCATCTTGCGCTTCTTCTTGTGTGTTTTCTGTTTCATCTGTCATGATAAAATCTCGGCCTTTCCATAGCCCCATTGGGCGGCATTAAAGCCCCATTTGGGCAAATTCTTAACTCTGCAGGTGAAGGACTGCATTGTTATTTATACAGTATACACCAACCTTATAATATATGGTTGGTCTTCATTTCTAATCAAGTTTATTAGTGAAAATAGTGCGACTTTGGCACTCTGCTTCTGTTTTATACAGATTTTCACTAAGATCTGAGATTAATTCTTATCTTTCTTTTAAGAGTACATGATTCATTCCAAAGGCATGTGTTCTTAAATTGGCGATTTTATAAAAATGGGTTATTTCCCCAATAAATCAAGGTAAGTTGTATTTTAGAGCTTATTTTTTTGGATTTTAACTGAAGAAAATCTATACAACTTTTTCTGTTTTGCTCAAAATAAGTTGTATTTTTGCTTTTTTTAAGTCTTTGGGCTCTCTTTAAAATAAATAAAGGGCGAAGTTTCAATAGAACTCCGCCCTTTATTCTTTTAATATTTTGTTTTTAAACGAGACTTATGCGCTTGTTGGCGCTTCATCTGCAGTAGCTCTTTCTGCGTAGATTTTTAATGGTTTGGCCTGTCCATCAACAACTTCAGGACTGATAACAATCTCTTCCACGCCATCAAGTTCTGGAAGTTCAAACATAGTTTCTAATAGAATGCCTTCCATAATTGAACGAAGTCCACGAGCACCTGTTTTACGTTCAATGGCTCTGCGAGCAATACCAGAAAGCGCTTCTTCAGAGAACGTTAATTGTAGATCTTCCATTTCGAAGAGGCGTTGATATTGTTTAACAAGAGCATTTTTCGGCTCAGTTAAGATTTTAACAAGCGAAGCTTCATCAAGATCTTCCAATGTTGCAAGAACAGGTACACGACCGATAAATTCAGGGATCAAACCAAAACGAAGGAGATCTTCAGGCTCTACAGCTTTCAGTAACTCACCTGTTTTGCGCTCATCTTCTGATTCAACGCTGGCACCAAAGCCAATTGAGGTTGAGCGTCCACGATCTGCAATGATTTTCTCTAGGCCTGCAAATGCACCACCACAAATAAACAAGATATTTGTTGTATCAACTTGCAGGAATTCTTGTTGCGGGTGCTTGCGTCCACCTTGAGGCGGAACACTTGCAACTGTACCTTCCATGATTTTAAGAAGAGCTTGCTGCACACCTTCACCAGACACGTCGCGAGTGATTGATGGATTGTCAGCTTTGCGGCTAATTTTATCAACTTCGTCGATGTAAACGATACCGCGTTGAGCCCGCTCAACATTGTAATCAGCTGCTTGTAGTAGCTTAAGAATGATGTTTTCAACATCCTCACCTACATAACCGGCTTCAGTTAATGTTGTCGCATCAGCCATGGTAAATGGCACATCTAGGATACGTGCTAACGTTTGAGCGAGGAGTGTTTTACCACAGCCTGTTGGGCCAATAAGCAAAATATTTGATTTTGCTAGCTCAACATCACCATTTTTTTGTCCATGGTTCAAACGTTTATAGTGATTGTGTACGGCAACCGATAAAACCCGTTTTGCATGCGGCTGACCAATTACATAGTCATTAAGCACGTTGCAAATTTCTTGAGGTGTTGGCACGCCATCATTAGACTTCACAAGAGACGTTTTATTTTCCTCTCGGATTATGTCCATACATAATTCGACACACTCATCACAAATGAACACAGTTGGACCAGCAATCAGCTTTCTAACTTCATGCTGACTCTTGCCACAAAAGGAACAGTAGAGAGTATTTTTCGATTCACTTGAGCTCATGCTTTAACCTGTTTTCTAATTAGACTTCCAAATGACTATAAAACCAAAGTCTATCCAAAGCCTTAAACTAATTTTTATTGTTCTTATAAATTCATATTCAACTTTGGCCCTTTAAAGGCAGTCTGCCAGAATATAAGAACAGAATCTAATTTAAACGTCCAAAGTTGATGTATCAATATCTAACATGTGTAGAACGTATCTATATGAATAAGCAATTTGCATGCAAATTGAGTTTTCTTTCATAAAAATAACTTGTTACGGGCATATTTTAGAGGTTAGAAGATCAATTTTTTATTAATAAACTAATTTTGATCTCGTCTAATGGTTTAGATTTTTGTCCGTTTAATGAGCTGATGCTATTTTCCTGACTGATTAACAGGAATTTTGAACCATAGATGCAAAAAACCCTGATTTTCTACTCTGTAGAAAGAATCAGGGTTTCTTAAACTCTCGAATTTATACAAATACGGATGTATCAAGCTAATCCATATCTGTTAGATTTTTTAGTCGCTTTTAGAATCAGATGCTGATGCGTCATCATCCGATATTTCACGCTTGTCTATAACTTCATCAATCAGACCAAAATCTTTTGATTCTTCAGCTGTTAAGAATGTATCACGCTCAAGAGCTGCTTCAATTTTTTCTAATTTTTGAGACGTGTGTTTAACATAAACTTTGTTTAAGCGATCTCTTAGATCTAAAATTTCACGTGCATGACGCTCAATATCACTTGCCTGGCCTTGGAAACCACCAGATGGTTGGTGAACCATAATACGAGCATTTGGTAGAGCATAGCGCATGCCAGGCTCACCAGCTGCCAGTAGTAAAGACCCCATACTTGCAGCTTGACCAATACATAGTGTTGCTACAGGAGGGCGAATGAATTGCATCGTATCGTAAATCGCCATACCTGATGTCACAACACCACCTGGCGAGTTGATATACATTGAAATTTCTTTTTTAGGATTTTCAGCTTCAAGGAAAAGTAGCTGAGCTGTAATCAATGAAGCCATGTGATCTTCTACTTGACCTGTTACAAAGATAATTCTCTCTTTTAACAAGCGTGAATAGATATCATAAGAACGTTCGCCACGGTTTGTTTGCTCAACAACCATAGGAACAAGTGTGTTCATCACGGTATTCATTTCATTAACCATGGAAGGCTCCTGTGTTTTCTAACTAGAACATAATCCATTCAAGTTGAACCTGTTGAATGCTCTAGATTCTTGTTTTTGCGCACAATTTCTCCGGCCTTCGTTACACTCTGGTCGGATTGTGCTCTACCAATAAAATTTGCAAAGATAACGCTAACTTATCTTTGTTCATCTTTGTAGGCTATATAGAAATGAAGTTAATTAACGTCTAATCAATTGAAACTAAAACATTTCACCTCACAAAAGATCAAGTTTCATGAGGTGAAATTAAGGCAAAGGGTTATTCTTTTGCTTCGCCTTCGTTTTCTTCCTCATCAAACTTAGTCAATTCATCGATGGATACTTTTTTCTCACTGATTTCAGCGAGCTCTAAAATGTAATCAACGACCTTTTCTTCAAACAGAGGGGCTCTTAATTCAGCAAGAGCTTGCGGATTTTGTTGATAGAAGGTCAGAACCTGACGTTCTTGGCCAGGGAACTGGCTTGCTTTATTGATTAAAGCTTGCTGAACTTCTTCATCAGAAATTTTTAGCTCATTTTTGCTTCCAATTTCAGAAACAATCAGTCCTAGGCGAACACGGCGTTCAGCAATATTTTCATATTTCTTACGCTCGTCTTCTTCGGTTGTGCCTTCATTTTCAAAAGATTGGTTTTTCTGAGCCATCTCAGTTGTTAACTGTCCCCAGATAGCATCAAACTCAGATGACACTAATTTTTCTGGAAGTTCGAACTGATGACTTTCTTCTAATTTGTCGAGCAATTCTCTTTTTAGTCGGTTTTTGCTAACTGTATCTAACTCTTCTTGCAGTTTTTCCTTAACGGCTTCCTTAAATTTTTCAACATTTTCAAGGCCCATTGAGGTCGCAAATTCATCATTCAGTTCTGGTGTTTTAGGTTCTGCAACTTCTTTTACTTTAACTTCAAAGATAGCTTCTTTACCTGCAAGTGTATCTACTTGATATTCTTCTGGGAACGTTGTCGTTACGTCTTTTTCGTCACCAGCTTTTGAGCCCATCAAACCTTCTTCAAAGCCAGGGATAAACTGACCTTGGCCCAAGATTACAGGAGTATCCTCAGCGGCACCGCCATCAAATGCTTCACCATCGATGCGACCAAGAAAATCAATGGTCACTCTGTCTTTGTCTTGTGCTTCGCGCTCAACAGCTGCGTAATCAACACGACCTTCTAAAACTTGATCTATTCCACGCTGATGTTCTTTTTCATCAACTTCAGATACAAGCTTTTCAAATTTGTATGAGCTCATATCTTTAAGCTCAATCTCAGGTAAAATTTCAAATGCCATGGTATAAGCAAGGTCAGCTTTGCCATCCATTATTTGATCAATTTCATCTTTATCTTCAGTCAGAGAAATTTCAGGCTCAAAAGCAGGACGTTCATCACGTTCGGTTAAAGCGTTACGGCTGCTTTCAGTTACTGTTTCTTGTAGCACTTCTGCCATTACAGAGCGGCCATACATTTTACGCAAATGAGTTACAGGGACTTTACCTGGACGAAACCCTTTGATTTGCACTTTGTCTTTAAGGTCTGCAAGACGTGCTTCTAGTTTATTGTCCAATTCTTCAGCGCCGATTACAACTTTTAGCTCTCGCTTTAAACCGCTATTTGTTGTTTCTGTAATTTGCATGCTGCCTGTTTACCCACTTGTTTATTGCTGTTTTAATGCTTTTTATGCTGTGGCTCTCAATTGCTGGCGCCAACTTGAAGGGGCGCCGATTAATGGGGCCTTTATATATATTAATAACCATCAGTGTTTGATGATCAATCCCTCACATATATGTGCCGAGGAGATATTAATTGAATGGTGCGGATGGAGGGACTTGAACCCCCACGCCTCGCGGCACCAGAACCTAAATCTGGCGTGTCTACCAATTTCACCACATCCGCATATGCTCTATTTCATAAAATAAGATTAGTTTTATCTTCTGTATGAAGAGTGCAAAACTAACCCTAGAGCGTTCTTTTCAAACTCGAAACCAGCCTTATAGTTGCACTGATTGAGTCTGGCAAGACTTAAAACTATATTCTTTAAGCTTTTGAAGGCGTGTTTTATCGCCACTTCAAAATGCAGATCACTTTTTGCACATGTTTTTAAGGAAATACAAGCCCTATTTCTTAAATTGATACAATTTTTTTGTTAAGCCTGCAGAAATCTATTTTGGAAGATAAGAGACGAATGAAAATTCGCTCATTTGATTAGTATTTATTCGCCACTTTTATTAATCTCTTAGCATTTGAATACAAAGAATATAGATCAAAGGGATCAATCCCATCCATAAATACAGGGGATCACCGCCATATTCGATCCAATAGGCTGCAGATAACCATAAAAATCCGGCTAATATGAAAAATTTAGACATTTTAACTCTCTTTCATTCTCAGAATGAAACAACATTTTAATTTTATGAAAAGAGTTGCAATGGCTATGCCAATAATTTAGTCGTTTTGGCTTGTAATTTGCCCGTTTTAGGTAAGGTTTCTAATCCTAGAACTTGAAAAATGAGAATAGTTTCTACATGATAATATATTGAGATAATAGAATGTTTGTTATAGGGTCTGCTTCTCAGTACTCTCACAAATTTGTATTTTAGCCTTTTTCAGCCACTTCCTGAAAGCTTCTGCGAGCCAATAGAATGATAAATATAAAACAAGATGCCGCACATGCGGTTGGCAATACTCCTTTGATCAAGTTGAATAAAGCCTCTGAATTAACCGGGTGTACGATTTTAGGTAAAGCTGAATTCATGAACCCTGGTCAATCTGTTAAAGATCGGGCTGCCCTTTCTATCATTCGCCAAGCTGAAAAGAAGGGCCTTCTCAAGAAAGGTGGTACGATTGTTGAGGGGACCGCTGGTAATACTGGCATAGGGCTTACAGTTATCGGCCAGTCATTGGGCTATAAGAGTGTAATTGTCATTCCTGAGACACAATCGGATGAAAAAAAATTAGCCATTCGTATGCTTGGCGCTGAGCTTATTGAAGTACCAGCTGTTCCATATAAAAACCCGAACAACTATATTAGATACTCAGAGCGCCTAGCTGCGAAGCTTAACGAAACTCTTGAAGACGGTGTTTTGTGGGCTAATCAATTTGACAATCCTGATAATCGTCTTGCTCATATTGAGATGACCGCTCCTGAGATTTGGGAGCAAACTAACGGCACCATTGATGGTTTTTCTTGTGCTGTTGGCACAGGTGGTACACTTGGCGGCATGTCACTTGCCCTGAAAGAAAAAAACAAAGATATTCAAATTGCTGTTGCTGACCCATTTGGCTCGGCTATTTATAATTACTTTGTAAATGGTGAACTCAAATCATCTGGAGATTCGATTACTGAGGGCATTGGCCAGGGACGTGTTACGGAAAACTTAAAAGATATTGTAGTGGACCATGGCTTCCAGGTTTCTGACGATGAAGCTCTGACACTTATTTACGATCTCATTCAAGAAGAAGGTCTCTGCCTTGGTGGCTCCAGCGGAATTAATATTGCCGGCGCTATGAAACTGGCTAAAGAAATGGGCCCAGGACATACAATTGTTACTATTCTTTGTGACTACGGTAATCGTTATGCAAGCAAGATTTTCAACCCTGATTTTCTAAAGAAAAAGAACTTGCCAGTACCAAGCTGGATGAGCGGTAATACAGGCTCAGTAATACCTGCTGTCTTTATCGACTAATCGCAAATTACGATTTGATTTGGGGTCTTATCTCCCTCTATTAACTTATGTTTTATAAAAATACGGGCAAATTGTCTTTTATGCATAATCACCTCTTGACCTGAGCCTCATTTCGCGATGGTCTATAAAGATGAATTGAGTTTAACTCAATGAAATCATTTGGGGCTCTGGAGATGCACATATGGAACCTGCACTAAAATCCTGGTTTGTTGATACTGATTGGTTGAACTCACAATTAGGAGATCCTAATTTAGTTGTCTTTGATGCAACATGGTATCTTCCTGGTACACGAACGGATGCACGCCAGCAATATTTAGAAGAGCATATTCCGAACAGTCTGTTTTTTGATATTGATGATATCAGCGATTTAAACTCCCCTTTACCTCATATGTTACCAAACCCTATTAAGTTTTCATCTCGTATGCGCCGACTTGGTGTTGGTGATGGCATGAAGATTGTTATATACGATCATCTTGACCTGTTCAGTGCTGCTCGTGCTTGGTGGATGTTTCGTATTATGGGTGTGACGGAAGTTTATGTTCTCGATGGAGGGATGCGTAAATGGACAGATGAAAACCGTCTGGTTGATGAATACCCACATCGCCCGCGTATTGAACGACATTTCACAGCCCGCTTAAACAGCACCATGCTAGCCTCTTTAGAGGAGGTGATTGATGCTCAGAAATCAGGAACGGCCCAAATAGTAGATGCGCGGCCGGAAGGACGTTTTAAAGGACTTGATAATGAGCCTCGCACAGGTGTCCGACGCGGTCATATTCCGACATCTATTAATATTCCAAGAACTGAGTTCTTACATGAAGATGGTAGCTTTAAGACAAATGAAGAGATCAAGACTGTTTTTAAAAAGGCGGGCGTCGATTTAGAAAAACCTATTATTACGACATGTGGCTCTGGCATTACCGCTGCGATCCCCTTACTAGCTTTAGCTCAAATTGGGCATGAGGATAATAAACTCTATGATGGCTCGTGGTCTGAGTGGGGAGCAAATTCACAACTACCTATTGAAGTTGGTTAGAACATTTTGCTTTTATAAATTCACTTAAATGCTCGAATTTTTTTAAGTGATTTGTTACCACATAAAGGTTTAAAACTAAAAAGCTCCTGAAATGGTTTCATTTCAGGAGCTTTTTTTGTGTTTTATAGTTGAAGACCATTAACGCTCTACAATGAGTGTGTTTCCATCCAATGCTACAACTTTGACAATTGTGCCAAGCTCAGCATCTTCACCTTTTACCATCCACTCACTATCACCAACCTTAACCTTGCCTTTGCCACTTTCAATGGCTCTGGTCACTTTGAATGATTGACCTATTAACTGAGCCCCCCTTTTGTGCAGTAAGGGTTGGTCTGACGCGATTTCATTTGATGAATAAAGTTTTCGTCCAATTAACACACTGATAAGTGAAGCAACTGCGAAAATTATGAGTTGTAGTTCTAAGCCAATTGGGGCCAAAAATGATACGACACCTGTTACAATCGCTGCTACGCCAAACCAAAGCATAAAAGTACCGGGAAGCAACACTTCAAGTCCGAGTAATATACACCCTAGAATTAACCAGCTCCATGGCCCAACACTCATAATATATGGAATTATGTTTCCCATTTTTGCTCCTTAGAAAAGCTCGCTCCTTAAAAAAGATAATTCATTTTTATAAATTTGTAAGTTTCGAGATGTTGTTGTTTAAGATTTAGGTACACTACCTGAATTGTTTTTGCCTTTTTTATCACTGAAGGCTTCTTTGGCTAATTCGGCAATACCAGCAACCGAGCCAATTACAGAAGATGCTTCTAATGGCATCATCAGCACTTTTTGATTTGGCGAAGTTGCAATATCTTTCAAGGCTTCAACATACTTGGTTGCAACAAAGTAATTGATCGCTTGTACGTCACCCTTACCAATCGCCTCAGATACCATTTGCGTTGCTTTGGCCTCAGCTTCAGCNTGGCGCTCTCTTGCTTCGGCGTCTCTAAAGGCTGCTTCTTTCCGGCCTTCAGCTTCTAGAACTGCGGCTTGNTTTTCACCTTCAGCACGTAGGATTTCTGATTGACGGTCACCTTCTGATTCAAGGATCGCAGCACGTTTTAAGCGCTCAGCTTTCATTTGGCGTGCCATTGCATCAACCAAGTCAGTTGGCGGGGCGATATCTTTAATTTCAATACGAGTAACTTTTACACCCCATGGGTTTGTTGCTTCATCAACAATGTGTAATAGCCGTGCGTTAATTTCATCACGATTTGAAAGAAGTTGGTCCAAATCCATTGAGCCCATAACTGTTCTAATGTTGGTCATGGTAAGATTTAAAATGGCGTTTTCTAGATAATTAACTTCATAAGAAGATTGAGCGGCATCTAAAATCTGGAAGAAATTAACGCCATCAACTTTTACCATAGCATTATCTTTAGTGATGATTTCCTGGCTTGGAACATCCAAGACCCTCTCCATCATATTCACTTTATGCCCNACTTGNTCAATNAAAGGAGTTATGAGAGACANGCCTGGAGATAGGGTTTTTGTATAACGCCCAAATCGCTCAATTGTGTAGTTATAACCTTGCGGTACTATAACAACACCAGAATAGATGACGGCTAGTACGAGAAGCACCAACACAATTAAGAAAATATCTACGCCCATTTTATCTTTCCCTCTAAGAAATAAGACACATGTTGCTATCAAACATGGCCTGATTGACCGATTTAATTAGTGCTTATTTTCCAGTTTCCTTTGTTCAATCTAAGGCAACTAATTGGAAAACATGTCTAATACTCATATAGTTACACTTGGACAAATTAAAAGAGTGTAACCTCTTTCAACGAAATTCATGACCGTAGCTTTTTATTTATACTAGCTGTTTTTACGGTTATTTTAAGTATTAACAGTCTACCCAGCCGCGCAACTCATTCTTAATAACACCAGAGAGAACTCGAACACTATCTTGGCTATCATTCAGACAAGGAATGAGAGTAAAGTTTTCACCGCCATGTTCTTCGAAGATCTCTCCAGCTTCTATCGCGATTTCTTCTAATGTTTCAACACAGTCCGATGAAAAACCAGGACAGACAACTGCAATATTTTTTACACCGTCTTTGGCCAACTGCTCAATTGTTTTATCTGTATATGGTTGGAGCCACTCTTCTTTNCCAAATCTTGATTGGAAGGTTAGTTTCAATTTATCTTCTGACCAGCCTAAGCGTTCTCTTAGCAATCTNGTTGTNTTGGCNCATTGGCAGTGATACGGATCACCGGCATCAAAGTAACGTTGTGGCAAGCCATGAAATGAGGCGATGACCAGATCTGGCGTCCATTCCATTTCCGCAATGTGATCCTGAATTGAATCTGCCAGGGCTTCAATATAATCGGGGTCTTCGAAATAAGGCGGTACAACTCTAACCGTTGGTTGCCAGCGCATTTCCTTCAATGCATCAAAAGCTTTGTCACAAGCCGTTGCTGTTGTAGCCGCTGCATATTGAGGATAGAGGGGGAATAGCAATATGCGGTCACACCCTTGCTCTTGTAATTTTTCAATGCCCGCTTTCGTTGACGGGTTGCCGTATCTCATTCCCCATTCAATCACAACTTCATCATAGTCACTAAAATCTTTGGCGATTTTCTCAGCTTGACTTCGTGTGATGGTTTTTAATGGGCTTTCATCTTTTTCTTTATTCCAGATCGATTTGTATGCTTCTCCTGATGCCGTTGGCCTCTTTGTCAGAATGATGAAATTTAAAATAAACCACCATAGCAATCTTGGAGCTTCAATCACGCGACTGTCAGACAAGAACTCTTTCAAATATCGACGCATTGAAAAATAATCAGTCGCATCAGGCGTTCCTAAATTTATAATGAGCACACCAACTTTCCGGCGCTTAATTGCAGGATGTCCACTCGGCGCGAATTTCATTGGGTCTTGTTGTTTAGTTAAGGATCGACGGTGCCGCACAGAGCGCCTCCATTTGCTTGCGAGCTTGCGGCGTTAAAGAGTTAAACAGCCGTTTTAATCGCACTTGTTAGTGATATTTTACTGATTTGCCTAAAACTAGCTAATGATGCCGTAAAACCCAAGAACTATCTGAGGCTTTGCAAGTGTTATTTGCATCTTTTCAGTGATTTATCACCTATTTGGGAGCTTGTAGCATTGGCTTTGCAGATTAATTAACCTGCAAAGTAAATTCCATAGGCAATTAGCAATGCTGGTAGCGCACTATAAAGTGTTGCAAGGATTGCAGCTTTGGGCGCCAACGCTATGGCTGGGAACAGTGCATCGCCATCATTCGCGATGGCATTGCCATAAAGAGCGGCGATAGGGACAACGCCATTTAGGTACATGGTCACAACAACAATTTGTGGACCACAGCCTGGGATAAAACCGATTAGAATCGCGACCAATGGTACAAACGGTGCCCATGTTTGGAACCAGGTTTCAATACCGCTTCCTGTGAAGTGGACACCCAGTTCATAAGCTAAGAAGCCAAAGACAACCCAAGANGTCACAAAGTTTGTATCTTTCATCACGCGTTTTAACATTGATGATTGACCGTTAATGTCTGTCACTTCCTGGCCGACGTGCCCTTGATCTGGAGAAGAAAAAGCCCAAAGGGTTAAGCAAAGCAATGCACCTGTTGCGCCTATCCATAATGTTGGTTCATGGACTGCGAGTGTTGAGCCAAATAAAGCATCAACATCAACCAAAAATGCAAGAGCAAGACCAATTGCAATTGAAGGGATCAAGATAGCTAACCAAATATTATTTAAAAAATCCAGAGAGAAAGGTTTTTTCTCTGCATTTGCTTCAAGCTGTTCTTTAGCTGCTTTAGCATATTCTTCTTTTGAAGGGCGCATAAAGTCTTGCCCATGAATATAATCTATGATCCAGCCTCCTAATGTTCCGCAAACGAAGCCCGTTGCGAGCACTGCGGCACCTGTTAATGGCTCGCGCGCAAGTAATAGAAATGCTGCGTCACCCATTGTGGAAATTAATACAGCCACAACAGAGCCAAATGAGATCATGCCTTTTGTGTATTGTGTGACAACAATGATGGCCCCGCCACAACCAGGTAATGCTCCCAGGAAAGATGCGATTGGAGCTTGCCATTGTTTGGCTCCAGCCATTTTACGACCTAAATCTACGCCTAAGCCACGTTCTAACATGTAAAACACAGCTAAAGTCGCTGCAACAAAGACTGTAACAGCGAGGTATGCGTCTTTCATCGAATTTAGGATAAGGGGGCGTAACTCAGACGAAAACATCATCAGGCTTAACAGAATGATTAATAACAGACGATTAGGGTGAGCGAAATGTTTTAAGCCAGTCCACTCTAGGGCCCATCTACTTGTTCTTAATACCAGTTCAGTCATAAATATTGCCCTGCTAAATCACGTTATTGTTCAAAGCTGGTCGCTTCTCGGACTTTTAACACTCTCGCTTTGATCTAAGCGCGTCTGATTAGAAGTATCTATTTTAGGATATAATGCAATTAGGAATGATTTGCAACTAGCGTTTTTGTAAAACTTCTGTGAGCCACTCGTTATGAGGCATATTTATAACAGAAATTTTGTTTTTAAATGACTGTTCCCAAGCTAAGAACCAGCTGCGGAAACAGCCAACACAGGGTTAGTATAAGTATTTGAAAAATTATAAGTGGTATTTTTGTTTGAAAAATTTGAGGTTTGAGTACCTCTAGAGATCTTTCACTATCCACATTTTTTTCCATCTCATTTATAGAGAAAGAATAAAACCCGAGTGTTTGAAGAGCTATAATGATTAACACCCCAAACCAAACCATGTTGATCTCTACACCGTTCGTTTTCGCAAAAAGAAGTAATTGAGGTAACAAGATTGGCACGGCAATTAATAATGCAATGATTGGAGTGAATGCTTTGCCAACGAGTAGTAAGATCAAGATACTTGCTAGGATTGCAAAAGCATCATTTCCTCTAAAATTCTCATAAAACAGTTTTAATAACTGATCACCCCCGAGCTGCTTAAATATCAAAATATATAAAAGTGCAGCGATGAGAAGAGTAATTATTTTGGAAGCATGCTCAAAGGTCTCCATAAGGATTTCACTCATAAAGGAGTGAGTTGCCCTCTCTTGCTTTACAGTTCCACTCTTCATAAGGGGAGTAACAGCATTATAAATACCATAAGCAATATACCCTACAAAAAATATTGATATTGCAAATACTGCTACGTTTAATGGCCCGATATTNTGGCTGCTTTCAAATTTATTTACATCCAATGCAAACATCTTGCTTAAGAAAAATAAACATAAGAATGAGATAACTGTGTTNAGGTATATATTATTTTTTTCTGGTGCTAAGTGGTGACTTGCAAGAAAGATTGATCCGATTGCNGCAATCGCCGCTACTTCAACAATTGGTAATTTAAAAATCAATAAAGCACTAAGAACAATGGCTGCATATACCCCTGGAGCACAAAGTGATTTTATAAGTTCGGCCTTACTTGATGGGGTATCGTCTCTCTCTTTTTCAATGTTTTTAAAAACATATTCACTTGGGTATTTGAACATGAGGAACAATTGGTAGAGACAATATAGAAATGTAAATAAGAACCCTGGAACTAAGGCTGCGATAAAAAAATCTGTAGGTGTATAGCTAGCTATTTGCACTCCTGGAGCTACCGACTGGTTTTTTGCCAAATCGATTGATGAGATACTCGCAGTTGAAAACAATTCTGCGACCAGGATAAGCATCACCGTTATTGGAATAAATTTAGGATTTAGTAAGGGCCCTTTTGAAAAAAGCGATGTAATGCGGTCTGAATTCAATAATTGATGATTTTCTGTTTTTAATAACAGAGGCATTCGCAAAGCCGCAAGCGGAGCGAATAAAGCGCATATAATTGCCGCTAAACCTGAAACAATTATATCTACTAGTGAAACTGTAAACAACATGGCTTCTGATTTTTGTCGCCAATGATTGATGAAGTTTTTAATTAGGTTCTCTGTAATAAATGCTCGTTCTATAATGATGGCGCTGAATAGAAATAAGGGCAATGCAAGCAGTGTTTCACTTGTTAGTAATTTTTCGAGTATTGCTGCAAATGGCGTAAATGCACTACCACCTATACCACCTGAAACAAGTGCGTAGAATGAAAGTAAAGTTGCGACACCTACAAGAGCAAAAGCGGCAGGAAACCCTGAATAAATTACCACAGAACTTAAGATTAGCAAGCAAAGTGCCCCTGCCCCATCTTGCCAGTTCATTGAGAATAGAGAGGATGTGAACAAGTCAAAATTCGAATATAAAAATTCCATAATTTCTTATGCCTTCCTGCTCTCATTTGCTGTTTTCACCAAAATTTCTGATTTCAACTTATGCAAAGTTAGCCCTGCTTTACTGGCCATTGATATACCGGCAAGTGCTGTTAAGTGCGTAAAAAATATGATGATGAAAATAAAAGCACATAAGCCAATTATTCTTAGTGATGAGGGATCACTGAATGCATCTAATGAAAATAGAAATTGGTGCTTGCCCAACTCACTTAGAAAGAACTCCCATGACAACCCGAATATTAGAGCTGAAGTTGGGATGACAAAAAGAACTGCACCTAGAAGATTTATTATCGCTTGTTTTTTTGCTGATGTTTTTTTGTAAAAAGATTGAATTCTTAGATGTTTGTTTGAAAGCAGGTTATGGGCACAGCCTGCTATTATTAAAAGACCAACCGACAGCCAGTTCATTTCAAAAAATGCGGTAAATTTTATGCCATATATATTTTTTAAAATTAGCCACGTGAACTGAGCTAAGATCATGAGTAAAATGATCCAAGAAAAAATCTCACCTGCTTTGATCGTTAGATCATCAATATTTTTGCTGACCCGTTCAAGAAATTTCAGCAACGCATTACTTTCTACTATTTAGGTCTACGGACAGGTCTTAACTTTGAGCCTGTATATTTTTATGTATCCCTATATGAGTTTTCATAAGAACTCATTCTTACTCATTGTATTGATATTAGCAGGCACACTCATCGCTTGGCAATTCTTGTTGTTGGATAAATTTTATCTCTGACAAAAGCTAAAAACATAAATTTATCTATAACACCAGGCAAGCGACCAATTTCTTTGCCATTTTTCATGACTACAAATGTAGGGACCATTTCAATTGGTTTACTTAGGTGATATTTGCCAGTGCCGGCATCATCCAGGTTCACATTTACCCAAGGAGCTTTTTTGGCCAAACTATGTGTTTTATATAGACTGGCAACTTCTTGATCAAAAACAGCGCAATGATTGCATATGCTTGTTTTAAACATGATCAATTCAAAAGTTGTTTCTATTTGTTTTTTTGTTTGCCCAACAACTGCTTGAGCAAAACAAGCNCCGACTAGTGCCATGGCCAGGTAGCCAATCCAACGCGTCATTTTTTTACATCCCTATTGCCCCTAAAGGAGCTAATTTACCCTTAGGTGGAATGTCTCAGCTATTTGGATTTTACTCAATCTAGTTCTATCTAACTAGTTAATTTACTTAGTTAAAATACATGATTAACTCGTATGGTTACACCATCACCAAAACCCGTTTTTTTCATTTTATGAATTGATTAAAATGGGGAAAGCGGTGTGAATGAGGAAGAGAGCAGCACTGTTCCGAAAATTATAATAATAACTGCTCCGCCCATAGTACAAGCATCGTAAACATAACTTCCGAAACGACTATTTTCACTGGAAGAAAAATATGCAAATTTTCTCCCCCCGACTACTGCCATCGTCACCAATGAAATTGTTATAGCTGTGCCGAGTGCCATAGCATAAACGGAGAGAACTCCAATCCAAAATACACCTTTAATCAATGCCAAAGCCAGGACATAAAGAGCACCTGTGCATGGTCGCAAACCAACTGAGAGTACAAGTGACACTATTTTTGCCAAGTCCCACTTGCCCTGTACATCTTCAGCCCTTGGAATATGACTGTGACCGCAACCACAATCATCATCGTGCTCATGATCGTGATTGTGATCGTGATGTTCGTGGTGATGTGAATGGTTATGAGTGGAGGGGGCAGGTCTACTAGATTTCCACTTCTTATGGAGAAGAGAGTAAAGCAAATAAACTCCAAGTAAGATAATTAGAATATAAGATATTTGAGTAAATTGCAGACCCAGCTTTTTAATGGTTGTTCCACTGGCACTAAAAACCAGTGCCGGAATCGCGACCAATGAAACCGCTACCGTACCTTGTACTAACGAGGACAGGAAGGAGAGTAATATGCCTCTTCGCATCGTTTGATTGTTGGCCATAATATATGAGGAAACCACAACTTTACCATGCCCTGGCCCGGCTGCGTGCACCAAACCATATAGAAAGCTAAGGCCTATCAGCATGACTGCAAAACTATAATCATTTGTCTTTTTGAATTGCTGTAAATAGTTTGTGAGTGTGTTGCTCAAAATGATCTGTTTTTGGTTCACCCAAATGGTGAGGGATTGCCACAAGTTATTTTTACTTGTTGTATTTTGATTTTNTCTAACTGTTTGAGCAGCAGCAGTTTTTTGAGGTAAATTATTAATCTCAGTTGACTTGCNTTTGCNAAATTCCATCAATGAGCGCCCAATTTTTTTTTCAGACGTTGGCCCACTGTTATTATTTTCAGCAATTTGTATTTTTTGAAGCTGAAGTTGGCCGTGAGGACTGGCTTTAACTAAACTGCTGAGATTGCTAATTAGAAACACGCTCATAATCAATGAGAAAACATTAAGTGCTGACATATGGAACTTAAACTTCATTTTAAATTGAATTCTTAATTTGAGAGACAGCTTACTGTGAAGGTTGGAGCGAACAAAGCCCCTGCCCCTTTATTTTCTTCGTTTGTAGGGTCTGGGGCTTGCCCTAACTTTTGTTCAATTAGTGCCGTTTGCTCAGAGCCAGCTTTTTTCTTTTCGATCATACACTGTGAAGATGTGTTTTTTGAAAATGATATGGATGATTTGTTTTTTGGTTCCATAAAAGCTATGAAAAATTCAGGATCATAAATTGCAAACTTCATAGGTTTGGCTAAAATTTTCAATGGTTTTTTTAATGGCAAAGTGAATTCTAAGACGAGTTCATCATTTATATAGGTGAGCTCTGTATCAACTGGTTTGTTAAATTCAAGGGAAGTTTTTTCTTGTTTCCCGTAAGTGAAAAAATCAAATTGATGCAAACTTTCAATGTTTTCTTTCGCTAGGGGCTCGAGTTCAAATTTGGAATATTTTCCATCTTTGTCAACATCCATACCTACCAAAGCAAATGCTGCATAGCCATTGTCAAATTTCCAACGATGTCGAAACCCTGTTATCTCGAATGTTTTATTTACGAGTAGTTTTGTCTCACTCTCAATAAATACATGAGGGTGCGCATTGGCTTTCGATGGCATGAATGCAACCATCAAGCTTACCAATACCAAAACACTTAAGCTCAGGTTTCGATAGATCTGATTTTGATTATTTAGCTCTCGATATAGAGGCAAGATCTTATTTTCCTTCTTAACCGGCTTTCTGCAATCACCGTACCTAATCTCACTATTATCTCTACTGACAAATAGGCATCTTTGATAATTCAACAATAACCCTACCATAAACTTTGTTCAAAATGAGAAATTCATTGCATCTCGGCATGCAATATTGTAACAATTTTTCAATTGTAACAATATAACATTATTCTAGAGGACTTTTTTATGGTCTATCAAAAATTCAATCAAGTTTTTTCTTTCTCGATGGTATTTTTTATTGCTCTCTTATCTTTTTTATCGTCGCTACACGCTGAAGAGAAAAATAGCATACCGAAAGTTGTAGTCACAATTAAACCGCTTCACAGTTTGGTGAGTGGCCTTATGAAAGGAGTTGGAGAACCTAAACTCCTTTTGAAAGGTGCTTCCAGCCCCCATCATTTCCAACTCAAACCTTCAGATGCTTTAGCGATAAAAAGAGCTGATTTAATCGTACGCGTTGGACCTTTGTTAGAAACCCCAATGAATAAAGTGCTTGGAACACTAAGCAGTGCAAATTCTGTTCTTAATGTTATGGAACTAGAGGGAATTAAACTTTATAAACTCCGCTCCAAACATCATCATCATGAAGATGAAGGTCACGGCGACCATAAAGAAAAACATGCTAAGCATGACGACCATGATGATCACGACGACCATAAAGAAAAGCATGCCAAGCATGACGACCATGATGATCACGACGATCATAAAGAAAAGCATGCCAAGCATGACGACCATGATGATCACGACGATCATAA
>JGI24723J26617_10000306_pt1 | contig 49154 bp, 45 predicted proteins | sample Cruoilmetagenom6_FD_26617 | JGI IMG/M metagenome (IMG submission 26617) | reverse complement strand
TGTTTCTTCGAAAAAATGATATTCATCGAAATCTCAATAAATGACTCAGGGTCCTGCGGATCAAGCGCTTCAAGCTCAGTTCCCTTTGCTCGCCATTTGTAGACTGCGTTGATGAGAGGTTCGTCAACGGACTTGCTTCCTGTATTGAACACTCGTCGGCCTTCGGTTAAGAAGCGAACCTTGCTCACGCGTCCGTTTGCATCGAATCGGATCATCAGCACTGGGTTCCGAGGGAGTTGAGTAAATCGGACTGAAGCTGGGAACCTAGGTTCTACAGTTGTGATTTCGAGCCCATTTCCAACAATGGGTCGATTCAAGCTCTTCGCATCGACCTTGATCGCGCGTTTGATAATCGANGCGGCGGACTCTCGATTAGACAGAATCCCATCTTTCCCTGCAACACTTGGACTCGACTCTTGCTCCGAGGGTTGTATTTGTGGCGTAGGTTGAGACTCTGCTTGATCCTTCGTTGGTTCTTCCTGGGATTNTTCAACGGATTCTGCGACTGGTTCTGTAATCTCTTCGGGTTCTTGTGCTGGTTCAGCTTCAGGAGTTGGATCGACACTCACTAAGTTAGGCCCTACAGGGAGATCGGGCTCGAACTCCTCCTCAGCGTTTTCTTCAACTTGCTCAGCTTGGGATGGAGTCTCTACAAGCTCGGGTTGTAAATCGATCTTTGGAATCTCTGTTTCGACTTGTTCTACTTCAATCTCAACTTGCTCGATAGCTGTTTCGATCGGGCTCGCAGGACTCTCGTCTTGCGTTTCCATCAGCTCCTTCGCTGTATCATTTGCTATAGGTTGCTCGATTGGTTGCTGCGCAACTTGCGAGTCGATTGGTTGTGACGGATCAGGAGTAGGCGATGCAGGAGCAGAACTCTCTGGAGCATTCCCAACAATCGGAGTGAATGCTGCTTGTTCAACAACTGCAATCGGCGCATCTCCAACTTCGGGATTTTCTACGACTCCGAGCCAATTGATCGAAGCTTGTGATGATTCTTGAGAACCAAGCTGGATCTGCTCTGGTGCAAGCTGACTCATCATCGCATCAGGAGAAACTTCGATAGGCGCGTTTGAATCCTCAGTAGCAGAGCTGATTGATTTGTAGTAGCCACTGACTCCGATCCCAGCACTCAAGTTGATCATCACACTGAGTACAAACCCCAATGCCAGAGTGATCACTGAGGAATGAGCGAATCGTCGATTGAGTTGGAGCGATGTCGTACTCATGGAGTATTCGGATCTATATCTTCTTCTACATTGGAGTCGGATTCTTTGCTCTGGTTTCCGATGATTGAGAACTCACCCATTCCAGCGCCTGTGAGTTTGTCTGCGAGCGTGATCATGATTCCAGCATCTGATTGTGTATCAACTGCGAGCACTAAAGGAGAATCTCCGAGCTCTGTTTTCAGCTCTTGGAGGCGCTCAATCACAGAATCCATTTGGATCTCATCACGATTGATGAAGATCGTTCCAGCTTCGTTGATTGCGATCGTTATTGGTACTGTTCGTTCTGCTGATCGTCCAGAAGTTAACTGAGGTAGATTCACATCGAGAACATCTGCACGAACCATCAGTACAATCGAAAAAACAAAGAAAGTGAGAAGCAGAAAGACAACGTCAATCATTGGAGTCAGCTCAACATGTACATCGTTTGTTGAACGACGAACTCTACGAACTTGTCTCATGATGATTCCTTGCTGCTATTTGTATACGAGCGGCCGCCCCATTCGGTTGGGGTTCCCTTTGATAAGTCTATCGCAGCTCGATAGAAGATCCATCCTGTGAAGAAAGCTCCAATGAACGCACCTGGAATATCTCTCAGCTTTGCATTGCTCATTGAATAGAGCAAAAACAGCCCTAAGACCCATAAAACGAGAGCAAGGGCACCAATTGCCATCCCAATCCATTCGGTGCCTGGATCTCCAAGATAGTAACTTACTGGTATCAAAAGCGTACTCGAGATAGGAAGAACGATATCAAACATCGGAGTCCGTATCGCGTAGCGTCTGAGTCGATTGACTTCTCTATTAGCAGATTCGGTATAGATTCGTTTCCAACCTTGTTGATACTGATCCCACGAATCGTACATGCGACATCGCAGCATATCGTCTGCTAAGAACAAACCTGCAGGTTCTCCTTCGTGCGTGATTGCTTTGGCAAATGCGATATCTTCAAGAATCGCACTCTTGACGCGTTCGTGTCCGCCGAGCTTTCGATACAAGTTTGCATCAAACAGCATGTACTGACCATTTGCAAATGCTCGACGTCGACGATCGTTCCTGTTCACTCGCATCAATGGGAACTGTCTTGCGAGTTGGAACGCAGTCACAGGTTGTACCAAACGCTCGAACCATGTCTTTGAGCTGAGCGTCGAGAGCAAGCTGAGGAACTGAAGTTCCCTGTCTCGTAGCAGTGCGACACTTGCTCGGATGCAAGATGGGTCGAGCCAAGTGTCTGCGTCTGTAAAGAGAAGTAACTCAGCTTGCATCGCATGCGATGACTGTGTGAATCCGCAATGAGCAGCATGAACCTTTCCAGCCCACTCTTGAGGACAATGCGTTACTTCGATAATTTCAAAGCGAGAGTCATCTGCGATTGCATCGCGAGCAACTCCGAGTGTGTCATCTTGACATCGATCCAGCACGAGTACGACATTGAGTCGATCGTAATCTTGATTCTTGAGTGAATGAATCAGCGTATCGATATTCCCTGCTTCGTTATGACAGGGAACGATCACACAAACTCGCCCCATCGGAGGAGTTCGTTCTGCGAGTGCGATCCCGCTTCGCGCAGTTGGGATATGTTTTTGGGTCAACAAAATCTGAAAAACGACAATGCTCCAATAGATAATCGATCCCACAGTGAGTGTTATCAGCAGAACAAACAGCATATCGATCAAGAATGAGGGCATATGTTCAGAATCTTAGCTCCTTGATGTTCAATACCCTGAATCGATCTGGAACATACAATAGATTCGATGGATACCACGCCGCAACCAACCTTTGGACGATCTGAGAATGAATCGAGCTTAGATCAAGCTCGCTCCTTGTCGTTAAAAAATGATGTGTATGAGATGAGCGTGGAGGATTGCAGAAAGCTAGATCAACTTGCTGTTTCAGAGTTTGGAATCCCATCGATCCTATTAATGGAGAACGCTGCAATCGCGTTGAAACAACATGTATTGAGGATGCTCTTGAATCGAGAGGATGGTCCTATCCATATTTATTGCGGCCCTGGTAATAACGCAGGAGATGGATTTGCGCTCGCACGACATCTATCGAATCTAAATCTGAACACAGTCATCATTTTGAGCAATGCTTTCGATCAGTACAAAGGAGATGCGAAGATAAATCTCGACATCATCCGTAAAATGGGACTTCCAATTATTGCTGCAGAGACATTCCTCGTAGAAATTCCAGCCCCTGCTTCTCTCATTGTTGATGCTCTCTTTGGAACAGGACTAGCGCGCGAAATCGACGGCGCTTCGAAAAATCTAGTTGAACGAATAAATCAGCGTGTATCTTCAGCTACATCCGTACTCGCCGTTGATGTCCCATCTGGACTCAACGCTCAGAATGGGCATCCAATCGGGCAGACAACAGTGATTGCGGATCGAACAGTGACCTTTGCGGCGTTAAAAGATGGATTTCGATCAATTGATGCTCAGACATACCTTGGGGAAGTTCATGTAGCAGATATTGGGATCCCATTATCACTACTGAAATCGCTCGGCCGAAAAGTAAACCATACTTTCGATCGACTCTAGATCATGCGAACGATCTCGATTTCCTGCTTCTGGATGAGGATGGAACGCATATACTTACGTAGAGAAAGATCACTCAATACCCTCTTATTGGGAAGAGTGATAGAAGTAGTAGTGAAGAGAACAACGTTTCATGTTTGAGATCCACGATGCGTATCGAGATGCAACTTGCAAGAATCCTGATCCGTGAGCTTAATGATGCTCAGTTGATCGAGCTGCGCGAAGTCCATCCTTCTCCTGGGTCAGAACCTCGTTCGTTTCCGATTGTCATCGGACTCGCTCAAGCAATCGCAATTGATCAACGACTCGCAGGAATTGAAATCGGTCGGCCGATGACGCACGATCTACTGGCAAACACGATTAACTCACTGGGTGCTTCGCTCGATTCAATTGCAATCACACACATAATCGACGGCACCTTCTTCGCGTCGCTGAACCTGACCAACAGTATGGGGCTCCCGGTCGAAGTTGACTCAAGACCAAGCGATGCAATCGCTCTGGGGATCACTTCCGATGTGCCCATCTTCGTTGATGAATCAGTGATCGAAAACGCGATCATGCCTCCGATGGACGACTTCTCATAATGGATACACCTTTGACTCCACTTGAATCCTTTGACACGGGTGCTTGCGCTCCTCGATATCTCACCGCTGAGTTTCCAGGGATCGGAGGAACACTCAAGGTTCGTCCTGAAGATTTCCTCGTTGAAGAAATCCCACTCTACAACCCTGCAGGTGAAGGCGAGCACATCTTTCTTTTCATTGAAAAACGAGAGTTAACAACGCTCCAACTCAGAGATGCACTCGCAAAGCACTTTAAAGTCCAACGCAACTGCATCGGACATGCGGGTCTCAAAGACAAGCAAGCAATCAGTCGACAAGTGATCTCGATTCATACTCCTGGGAAGAAGCCGGAAGATTTTCCAAGTTTCATCCACGATCGCGCAAGAGTCCTATGGGCAGATCTTCACACAAACAAGCTCAAGAGAGGGCATCTCTCTGGAAATCGATTCTCAATCAAGGTTCGCGAAGTTGAACCTCTCGCGGTTCGAGCTGCGAAGGGTTCGCTTGAGTTACTCGCATCGCATGGTGCACCTAATCGAATCGGACAACAGCGATTTGGATTCTTGCACAACAACCATCTCGTTGGACGCGAGATGATCTTGGGAAACTGGGAAGAAGTGATCAACCTCATTCTCTCACCGAATCCGGACGCTCCATTGAGTTCTGCTGATGCACGCAATGCGTTTTCCGCCGGACAATATCGAGATGCGTTTGATCTAATGCCCAAGGTGTTCAAGATCGAACGGAATCTGCTGCGTGCGTTGAGCAATGAACACTCTCCTGAGAAAGCGATGAAGGCCATCGATCCAACTGCTGCTGGATTCTTCATTTCTGCATTCCAATCAGCTGTATTCAACCTTGTTCTCAATCAACGGATCGATTCGGGTAACATCAATCAACTCGTTGAAGGCGATCTTGCCTTTGTTATGAAGAATAGATCAACATTTTTAGTAGATTCTGACGAACTCAGTTCTGTTGAAACTCGATTAAATGAACGAGTTGAGTCCTTCGAGTTATCCTCCACTGGTCCAATGTGGGGCACAAGTATGGATCGAACAAGCGGAACAATTGATCAGATTGAGCTTGATGCTCTAAGAATCGCAGGACTCGATCCTTCCGATTTAGAGCGTTGTGAAACGAGATCCGGATACCCAATGATCGGCGGAGATCGCCGTCCGATGCGAATTCCGGTGATTGACCCTGAGATCGAGGGTGGAATCGACGAGCACGGCGCTTACATCCGTTGCGCATTTGAACTTGGAAGAGGTTCCTTTGCGACAACCGTGATGGACGAGATCATGAAAACCCCAATCGCGGGCGTATAATACTCTCCATGCTCCGAGCATCTCTCGGGAACAGTGATATCGTTTGAGGAAGCGTGATGACGCAGCAAGATCATGACATTCGACTCGTCTGCTTCGATTGGGGCGGCGTAATCTTACGGATTTGCCGAACCTGGGAAGAGGGTTGCAAGGCCGCGGATATCAAAGCGCCGAGCAAGAAGATTTCTAAGAAGTGTATGACCAAACTTGATTCGCTCGCAAAGCGATATCACACAGGTCAGATGAGTGACAAAGCGTTCTTTCGTGCGATTTCCAATGAATCGGAAGAAGCGCATTCGATAGATGATGTGGCCGCGATCCATCACGCTTGGTTGATCGAAGAATATGAAGGAGTTGAAGATCTTATTGACGAGCTCAACAGCTTCGCAGATCTCTCAACTGCATTGTTCTCAAATACCAATGCAACCCACTGGGCTCGAATGGAAGAAGACTTCCCGGCTGCGAGTATGATTCAGCACATCCACGGCAGTCATCTATTCGGACTTGCCAAGCCCGATGAAAAAGCATTCGCAGCGTTTGAACGCAGAGTCGGCGCTGCAGGAAATCAGGTGTTGTTCTTCGATGATACGCTTGAGCATGTTGAAGGCGCAAAAGCATTTGGATGGTGCGCAGAGCTGATCGATCACTCTGGAGATACTGTTTCCCAGATGCGCAAGATTCTTGAGCAATACGAAATTCTCTAAGTTTCTTCGATCTTGTAAAGATTATATATTCTTTTGTAATACCAATTGTTTTCTGGTATTGTCATCTGATGAAATTTTGTAAATATTTTTGTCGTTACCATATGGTTCAATTTTTCCTGATCACATTCATTTTCTCTCCTCTCACAATTGCAGACAGTGTCACTTGCTTATTTGCAGACTACCTTGGATTCATAGATATACCAGGTGCAGCAGAAGAAGTCACTCTTGATGGTGATACCGCTTATGTTTCTTATGGGTCAACAGGATTTCTTGTTCTCGATATTTCTGATCCGAAATCCCCTTCATTGATCGGTTTATACGACACACCCGACTATGCACATAGCCACTACTTTGCTGACGGGCTTGTGTACATTGCTGATGGTAGTAATGGGATACAAATCCTTGACTTGAGCGATTTAGAGAATATCCAACTCGTGGCGAGTTTTGACACGACAGACGAAGCGAGACATGTCTTCGTACTCGACGGGATTGCGTATGTTGCTGATTATCAAGATGGCTTACAAATATTTGATGTGAGCAATCCTCAATCTCCAACATTTCTAGGAAACTTCGACACGCCTGATCGTGCATACAAAGTTGTGGTTGAAAATCAAAGAGCTTTCGTTGTTGATGGGGACACAGGATTATTGGTCATTGATGTTGCTGATCCTGAAAACCCAAGCTTAATCTCTGAGTTTGATACAGATGGATATGCTCTCGATCTGGCACTCGTTGGGACCAATGTTTTTATTGCAGACAACCAGGGAATCGTCATTCTCGATCTTTCAGATTTTTCGACTCCAGCTCTGATTAGTTTATTTGCAACTGATGAAATAATGAACGAACTACAAGTCGACGGAGATCGAGTTTACACTGTTGGGTTTAGCACAAATATAGTTTTTTCTTCACTTCAGATTATCGATATCGGGAATATCTCGACTCCTTCACTCCTTGGATCGTATTTGATACCCAGCGCCGCTCTCGGTATCGATGTGCAAGACAATATTGCTGCGGTTGCCGCGTATAGTGCTGGAGTTCATCTGCTCGATGTATCAACCCCTGCAACATCTCCGGTCATTGGAGCTAATGAAACTTCGAGTGCTCTTAATCTTGCTGTCGAAGGCGATCTTGCGTTTATCACTGATGCAAACAGCGGATTGAATATCTTTAACATTTCCGATCCATCAAATCCGATCTTTCTCGATTCAGCAAATACCGCCGACGATGCACGAGGTGTGAGTGTTTCGGGAGGAATCGCATATGTAGCAGCTCGTACCCGCGGGCTAATCGTCATGGATGTAAGCAATCCATCTAACATCTTCACTCTCCCTGCGTTCAGTACACCTGGAATCGCGTATGACATCCATGTCGTTGACAATATCGCTTATGTTGCTGATGGGTTTGATCTGACACTGATCGACATAAGTATTCCATTTGCGCCCAATGTCATTAATACGATCAGTATGGGCTCCGGCGCATTCAATGTATATGTCGAGGGATCAATTGCATATGTCGCCGCCGGGAGTATCGGGCTTGTTCTTGTTGATGTGAGTGATCCTTTGAACCTGCAGATATTGAGTATCTACAACACACCTAATCTTGCTCGACAAGTTGCAATTGAAGGCGATTATGCATTTGTTGCTGACTTGGATGGTGGCCTTCAAATCATTGATGTGAACGATCCTCTGAATCCCACATTGACTAGCTCACTTGAGTCACTAGAAAATGCTGAAGGTGTTTATGTTGTTGGAGACTTGGCGTATGTAGCTCAGAGTGGAAAAGGGATACAGATTGTTGATGTTTCTGACCCGGCTCAACCGAGTCTCGTCGCGAATTTTGACAATGGATTTGCTCGAAGAGTTATTGTCCGAGACGACATTGCTTATGTCGCCGCGGGATCAGCAGGCCTGCAACTCATTGATGTCAACAATGTATGTGAGAGTTGCAGCGCTGACTTTAATTCCGATGGCACAGTCAATTTTTTCGACATCTCCGAGTTCATTAAAGCATTCGCAATAGATGACCCTAGCTCAGATTTCAATGGAGATAATCGCTGGAATTTCTTTGATATCAGCGAGTTTTTAACTGCGTTTTCAACGGGATGTCCCTAATCCCTTGACATCTCTTTCACTAACTCAGTTCATCGTAAACCGTGTTTATCGCTCGTTCACGGATGCTTTCGAAACCGAGTCCTTCCATGAAATCCCAAGTGTTCTTTGCGGTTTCTTCTTTGGAAACCCCTGCATCGATGTCTGCTTGAACATGTTCGATGAGTTGATTCATGTAGTCGAGTTGAGCTTGGACTGTTTGCTTGTTTCCGACTGGGCCGTGCCCTGGGATGACGATTGATTCATCATCGCACAGCTCTAAAATCCCGCGGAGTGACTTCGTCCATCCGATCGCAGTTGGTCTTGCATTGGGATCAAAGAATGGATGCAATCCAGCGAATACAAGATCACCTGTGTGTAGTACATTTTGATCAGGAAAATGAACTACGAGATCGTTGTCGGTATGTCCTCGTCCAAAGTGATGCATCGCGACTGTGGATTCACCTAGGTTAATTGTTGCTCCTTCATCGGGAACTCGATTCTGAGGAGAGATATCCGCGCGAGTCCATGATTCGGACGCATCAGCGGCTTGGATCGCGAGCTTGAGCATCTCATCGGATCCTTTGTTTCGTTTAATCTGCGCAGGTCCGGATTTGGCAGATTGTTTATATGTATCGAGTTGGGTTTTGATTCGTTTGACTGCGTTCTTGTGAGCGTACGCGTTTGCGTGTGGCACGATGAGCGCGTTGCCTCCGGTATGATCGCCGTGATGATGAGTGTTGATAAGCGTAAGATCAAAGCGATCTTGTTCTCCTGCGAACTGTTGAGCATCTGAGAAGAGGGCTCCTCCAAGATGCGCGAACTTGGTATCCACGAGCAGGGTTTGCTTTCCGAATGTTGCAACTAACGCGTTTCCGCCGGTATTTCGATCAACCATTGCGTGGAATCCTGCTTTGTGTACAGTGTCCCACGAGAGAATTGACGAACCCCCCATTAGCTTTGTCATTCTCGCAATCGCAGGATTGGAGATTGCTATTGCGCCAGCCGAAGCGGCAAGTGTCGCGAGGAAACTTCTTCTATCAAGGATGATACGGTTTGTTGTGCTAGTCGTCATGAGTAGGTATTCCTGTGAAATAACGGGCATTGTCTGTGTTGAGCATACCCGAAGAAGCAGTTTTATGCTCAATGACGCCTGCATTTGGGTGCTATGATGGGAACCGCTGACATTTATGTCTGTGATATTGAAACAACCACGCAACCGATCACTTCATTCCCTGGAATCCATCATGAAAGCAAACGAACTACGCCCTGGTATGGCACTGAGTCTTAACGGCAAACTCTATGTAGTTGCCAAAATCGGGCATGTTAAACCTGGTAAAGGTCCTGCATACATCCAAGCAAAGATGCGTGCTGTCGATGGTTCAGGTATGAAAGAACAACGATTCTCTGGATCGGACGTTGTTGAAGGAACCACACTTGATAAGCGTGAAATGGAGTTCCTCTACGATGACGGCGAAGGCGGCGGCACATTCATGGATACCGAGGATTATGATCAGATCGAACTGAACAAAGATCTCCTCGATGATACATTACTCTACTTGTCACCTAACTCAAGTTGTACAGTGCTCTTCCACGGCGAGAAGCCAGTTGCAATCGAGCTTCCATCAGCGGTTGTTCTGACAATCTCAGATACTGCTCCAGGAATTAAAGGCGCTACTGCGACAAATCAACTTAAAGAAGCTGAGTGTGATACCGGATTGAAGACTCGTGTACCACCGTTCATCGCGATCGGCGAAAAAGTCCGCATCTCGACTGAAGACGGATCATACATGGCTCGCGTCAAAGAAGATTAATCTCATTACCAACGAAGCTATCGCTTCGTAAAGGAATAGCCCAATGACTGACCCGAAGCCCAATCTGATCTTGATTGGGCTTCGTGCGTCTGGGAAATCCACACTTGGAAAAATGCTCTCTGAATCGCTTACTCTTCCGTTTGTTGATTTGGATAATGTGAGCTCAACGTTGCTCGATTGCGATGGAGCGGGCGCTGCGATCAAAAAGCATGGCATCGAAGCTTTTCGAGATGCAGAAACCAAAGCACTACGAGCGACGCTCGATTCCAGTTCGCAAGTGATCGCTCTTGGTGGCGGAACCCCTACTGCGCCAGGATGTGCTGAGATGCTTAAACAAAGCTCAAGTCGAGTGATCTACCTGCGAGCATTGCCAGATACTTTGCGTCAGCGACTGAGCATCGACGACAATACTGATCGTCCGCCGCTTGTTGGAGACGATGTAATCGACGAGGTTCAATCCTTGTTTGATGCACGCGACGAACTCTACTGCGATATCGCAGAGTCGGTTATTCATATTGATGGTGTGTCACAAAGCTCTGTGCTCGCGGCGTTGATCGCGATATTGAACGCTGGAGCTTAGCTCGCGTCTGCGGCTCGAACCGCTGCACAAAACTCAGCAATCTTCGCTGGACTCTTAACACCTGGAGCATCTTCAACTCCTGTTGAAACATCAACAGCGTATGGACGAAGAGTCTTGATGACTTCTCCGACATTACTCGCGTCGATACCTCCTGCGATGATGATCTTCTTTGGGAAATCTTGGATGTGTGGAACGAGTTTTGCCCACTCGAAGGATTCTCCTGTGCCTCCAGCGGAGCCGTCGATCAACACTGCGTCAAGTTCCTCGACCTTTGCCCATCGAGTGAGCTGCGACTGGATCGTGGCGTCTTCATACTTGAATGCTTTGATCACGCCTGGACCACATGCTTGAACAACATCCACTGGTTCTTTGCCGTGGAGTTGCATCGTGTGTGCTGGACACGAGTACTCAAGAGCACAGAACTGATCAACATCAAGATCTTGCACGACTCCCACTGCACTCACGAACGGAGGAAGAGTAAACATGATCGCAGAAGCTTGTTCAGGATCGAGGTATCGCGGAGTGTCTTTCACAAAGATGAACCCAACAGCATCAGCACCTGCTTCAACAGCGGCGTTTGCTCCTTCGAGAGATGTGATGCCGCAAACTTTGATTCTGGTTCGTGATGTCATTACTACTGGTCCTTCTATTCTGAGTTTGAAGTCATTGAGCGGATCTGATCGAGTTCAGATTCTACTAATGTCTTTGAGTCTGTGTCTAATGCTCGCTCGAGGAGTTCTTCGAGCATGCTGATCGCTCCGATCGGATCGGAGAGATCATTGGCATGAATCCTCGCGATTAGTACCTTGATGATATTTCGTTCTGGATCAGTTGGATATGTTTCGAGCAAGCGCATGAACGCGTCGGCCGACGCTTGACGATTGCCCGATTGGTACAGATGATTCGCAATTTGATATTGAGCGTCTCGATGCATTGTCAATGCTTTCGAACGATCTGGGAACTGCGCGATCATGGCGATGTATAAGTCTGAGGCTTTTGCTAGTTCGTTGTTGGAGACATGCACACCGATTTTGGCGCGTTGCTCTGCGATCTCCGCGGAGACAGGATCAAGTTTTTGCTCGGCCTTATATACTCCTGAATGCTTGTGCATCTCATGAGCAACTTTGAAATCTGCTCTTCGTTTCTTGTGTTTCGCGATCGAGAACATGTCGTATTGCTCTTTAGGCAAGATCTTGGTAACGAGTAACCCGAAAGCAAGGACTATTCCAAAGCCGTATCCACCCAGGTGAGCGAGATTCGCGATCCCATTGTCTGGAGTAAAAACCTGTGCTCCCAGATCAAGGATGATGAAGAGCCCGATGAGCCACCATGAGGGGATCATGAATACCCCGATGATGAAGAAAATAACGAAGCATTTGATCTTGGTGCTTGGAAAGAGGACCAGGAATGCCCCTGAGACAGCTGCGATCGCTCCTGATGCCCCTATTGCGGGGGAGTCAGAGAGCGCGATATGAGCAAATCCTGAGACACATGCTCCAGCGATATAGAAGAGAATAAACCCAATTCTTCCCAATCGGTCTTCAACTGAGGGTCCAAAGGCAAGTAGGAAGAGCATATTGCCGAAGATATGCATGAACCCTGCATGTAAAAAAGCGGAGCTGATTGGTTGCCAGAAATGGAAGTGGTGCTTGGAGATCGCACCGTAAAAATCGATTTGATTCGCAATATCAGGGTTTGTTTTGGCGAGAATCGCCATCATGACAAACACACCGATGTTGGTTCCCACAAGGATTGGAGTAACAACGGCGGAGCGTTTGTTTGGACGATCTGTTCCCAGTGGAATCAACACGGGCAGATCGTACGCCGATCGAAGGGATGATGCCTATACTTTCATCCTGCACTTTTTTTGATCGAATCAGAGATCAAAACTCGAAAAACCTTGTTTTTGACCTGAAATAGACACTTCGTTGGATAAGTAAGGACTCGACTATGAGCACTGCCGAAAAAACATTCTCAAAGGGACTCGAAGGAGTCATCGCGGCTCAAACCGAGATGTCATTCATTAATGGCACTGAAGGGATTCTTGAATATGTCGGAATCGCTATCGGCGATCTCGCATCAAAGAGCTCATTTGAAGAAACTGTCTTCTTGCTCTGGAACAAGAGACTCCCATCGAGCTCGGAGCTTGAGTCATTCACACAGAGTCTCCGTTCAAACTACGGACTCTGCGATGAGATGATCACTCAGATTAAGTCACTACCGACTGATGCTGAACCAATGCATGTGATCCGCACGATGATCTCGATGCTCGCGTTATATGACACAAATCCAAATGAGAACTCGGTTGAAGCAGCACGCGAGAAAGCTCTCAATATTCTTGCAGTCACTCCGATGATTGTTGCAGCGTTTGATCGTCATCGTCGCGGTCTAGAAGTTGTTGCTCCTGATGCATCACTTGGATTCGCTGCGAACTTCCTCTACATGCTCAACGGCGAGAAGCCAACTGACGCGATGATCCGTGCGTTCGATATCTGTATGATTACCCATGCGGATCACGGACTCAACAACTCAACATTTGCTGCACGCGTAGTGATCTCAACCCTTTCAGATGTATATTCAGCGATTACTGCTGCTGTTGGATCGTTGCGTGGCCCACTACACGGCGGTGCAAACGAAGGCGTCATGAAGATGCTTAATCTGATCCCATCAGTCGATGATGCTGAAGATCATGTCATGAACATGATCAAGAACAAAGAACGCATCATGGGCTTTGGGCATCGCGTATACAAATCGAAGGACCCGCGTGCAAGCGAGTTGATGACCCTTGCGAAGCAGTTGGCCGAAGATACGGGCAACATGGATTTGTACCTCAAATCAAACGCGATCGAGAACATCATGGAACGCGAATACGCATCGAAGGGCATCTACCCGAATGTCGATTTCTATTCTGCGACTACATACCACTGCATCGGGCTCAAGCTTGACTTGTTCACTCCGATGTTCGTGCTCGCAAGAATCGCAGGCTGGAGCGGCCATGTCATCGAACAGCTCGGTGACAATCGCTTGTTCCGTCCGACGACTGACTATGTTGGACCGCACGATTCACCGTATGTTCCGATCGATCAACGCTGAGTTGATTTAGATAGTATTTCACGAGCCGTATCCTCTGATACGGCTTTTTTATGCGCTCAATCGATAGTTCGCATTTGCATTGCGATCAAGCGGATCGCGTGCTTAGGACGAAACGATAACGGATCTTTGCGAATCGCAATCCGAGCTAACTCATTCACTCTTTGCTTCGAGCTCTTTGTGGTAGTTCTCATGTGATCTTTCATTGCGCGCCATGCGTAAGCGCTTAGCACATGGTTGCTCTTACTCTTGAGACGATTGTGATCAACTTCTGAGTCATCGATGATGTCTGAAAAATAGTTGTATATCTCTTGGATCGCTTTGAAATGGTTGTCGTGATGCGTGCGATGCATGCAGCTTGGGTGCTGACGATATCCGTGTCCGACCTGATCAACTACAGCACAACTCATTCGATGAGAAAGATGGATAAAAATCGCGAGGTCTTCGTAGAGTTTAAATCGCTGCGAGTGACTTGTTGCATCAAGAAGCGATTTAGTATCCGTGAGTGGGAATCGACATTGAATATTTGAAGGGAACTGATGTCCGATGAGTGTTTCGAGAATATCCCCTTGTGGAAGCTCGCCGGGTTCTGTAGTCCATGGGCGAATTTTACAACTTGTTTCATCGATCAGATTCATATTGGAATACACGAACCCTGCGCTAGGGTTATTGTTGAGACATTGCTCTTCGAGCCTTAGTTTTTCAGGGTAGTACACGTCATCACCGTCGAGATATGATGTTCGTTCACAGTTCGATTCAACAATCGCAAGATGTCGATTTGCTGCGACTCCGATGTTCGAAGAATTGAATCGCATTGTAAAAAGCTTGGGATGATCAAACTTGTACTGTCTGAGCACTTCGACAGAACCATCATCTGAGTGATCATCGACAACCACAATCTGATCAGGCATTCTTGTTTGCGCGAGTACTGAGTTGATCGCTTCAACCAGGTAGTCTCTTTGGTTGTACGATGTGATACAGACCGCGATGCTTTGATCTCTAGGTTCTCTAGTTACCATGAGGTTCTCAACTAAACAAATGAAAGCCTGATGGCGATGAGATAACTACGGAATGTACATTACCTCATTACTTCGAGAGAGATGCATTGAATCTTTAGAGCCCGAGTTCAAGGAGGATAGATTCGAGCACAACTCGAGCTCGGTTTTCNTCCGCGGGATCGATATTAATGGTCATCAGAATCCCTCCGCCTTCGAACGAAGTCGTGATCTTGATTTTGTCGTATGTCGCAGGTAATGGAGCGAGTGCGACGAGTCGGCCACCTTGTGGGGATACGGCTATTTCTTCGATGGTGTGACCTTGTCGATAGAGGACTGCTCTTGCAGTGACCATCACGGTCTCAATTGAGTGCCCTGGAGGGAGTTCGGTATGAAGCAGACCAAATCGATAAGTCGCATAGACAGGAGTTTGGCCGTGCCATGCTCTGGATTCACGCAATGCAGGCATTGATTGGCACCCTGGGAGAGCCAGGAAAGCGAATGAGATGAGCAGGGAACTAATGACGATGATTCTGAGACGGTTCATGGCGGTTTTTATCGGTCATTTAGGGTAATCAGCACGATAAGCGCTCGAATACGACGAACAGACGAGTCAATTCGTTTGTTGACTTGACCTTGTGACGATCCGCGCCTTGGATAGTGACCCGATACATTGGTTTCGGGCTGGTAAATGATGTCCCTACTTGACGAACTGAGGAGTTCACATGGCGATTCGGATTAAATCTCGTGGTAATGAGAGCGCAGAACAGATGATGCGCCGCTTTAAGAAGCTCTGCGAGAAAGAAGGGTTGACCAAGGATATCAAGCGTAAAGAGTACTACGAGAAGCCTTCGGAACGTAAGAACCGTGCTGCTCGTCGTGCAACTCCACGCCGCGACTGATATGAATCTTCATCTTGACGATTCCAATCTCTGATTGGTAGATCTACGAGATGGACTTCTATGTTGCAATCTGTAGTGTTCTCATTGAGCAACACTGCGGAATGAACTGATTGTGACCCGCATTTTTTGATGCGGGTTTTTCATGCGCATTTCTAAGACTTGGAATTGCATTGATATACATCTGATCTGAAGTCGGAGAGGGCATCTTTTAGAAAGTCCTTTCCTCATTGTTTGATCGGATTCACCCGATTTTGTCGATCTATACTTGCGACCCCCTACGGGGTTAATTCAAGGTACTATCCAAATCAACGATCGTGTTGATCTGGGTATCGTTGTCTCTCACGACGAACAGTGCACGGCGTGAGAAATTTCAGAGACGATAAGCACACAACACTGCACAGACTTGCACTGTAAAGAGGTTCAACACAATGAGTATGCAACTCATGCCAACGATGGCGTCAATGTCGGGTATCACACCCGCCTACTACCTTGCACCGATCGGCGGCATTATTGCTCTGGTCATGGCCAAGATGTTTCAGCTTTCGGTAATGAAAAAATCTGAAGGCGATGAAAACATGATCGAGATCGCGCAAGCGGTTCGTGACGGTGCGATGGCTTACCTTACCCGCCAGTATAAGGTGGTTGCAGGTGTGTTCGTCTTGCTGATCGTGTTCCTCGGAATCATGCTCTCGCTCGGCCTCCAGTCTCCATTCGCACTCATCGGCGTACCTGTCGCAGGTCTGTTCTCAGGCTTGTGTGGCTGGTTCGGTATGAAGATGGCAACCAACGCATCGGCTCGTACGACGCACGCGGTATCCAACTCACTCAACGACGGCTTGACTGTTGCATTCCGTTCAGGTGCAGTCATGGGACTCAATGTTGTGGGTTTCGCACTCATCGATGTTTCAGTCTGGTTCTTTATCTTTAATCAGTTCGAGCTCGCTTCCGGCGGCATCACTGAAATCACAACCATCATGCTCACCTTCGGGATGGGTGCTTCAACACAAGCCTTGTTCGCTCGTGTCGGTGGCGGAATCTACACAAAGGCAGCAGATGTTGGTGCTGACCTTGTTGGTAAAGTTGAAGCTGGTATTCCAGAAGACGACGCTCGCAACCCCGCGACAATCGCAGACAACGTTGGTGACAATGTTGGTGATGTTGCAGGTATGGGTGCTGACCTTTACGAATCATACTACGGCTCAATCCTCGCAACTATGGCACTCGGTGCTGCAGCGGCAATGACCCTTGCGAATGGTGACGCAGCAGCTGATCTTGGAATCAAGCTCGCAGTTGCACCAATGGCGCTTGCTGGATTGGGTATCTTCTGTTCGATCATCGGTATCTTCGCGGTGAAAGCCAAAGAGAACGCGAGCTTCTCGCAGCTTCTCAAAGGGCTCCACAAAGGTGTATATGTTGCTTCAGCGTTGATCGTTGTTGGCGCATTCGCATTGCTCTGGTTCATCTTCAAAGACACAGGCGACGTTGTCGGCCTACCAGCTTGGTGGCGTCTTGGCTTGTCGATCTGTTCAGGTTTGCTCTCCGGTCTTGTGATCGCTCATGCAACTGAGTACTACACCTCGTATGAGCATCCACCAACCAAGCGCATCGCTGAGCAGGCTCTTACAGGCCCTGCAACAGTCATCATTGCTGGTATCGCAGAAGGCATGAAGTCCACATGGGCATCACTTCTCGTTGTAGTTGTTGCGATTATCGCAGCGTTCTCATTCGCAGGCGGCGGCGACAGCTTCCTCATGGGTCTCTACGGCGTAGGTATCGCAGCGGTTGGTATGCTCTCAACTTTGGGTATTACTCTCGCAACTGACGCGTACGGCCCAATCGCAGACAATGCGGGCGGCAACGCTGAAATGACTGGGCAGCCTCCGATCGTTCGCGAACGCACCGATATGCTCGACTCATTGGGCAACACGACTGCAGCGACTGGTAAGGGCTTTGCGATTGGTTCAGCAGCTTTGACTGCAATGGCACTCTTCGCAGCGTATATCCAAATCGTACAAGTTCAGATTGGCACACAAGCTGAGAACTTCTACGGTGATGGTTCAGCATTTGTTGAGCCTGCTAACTCCGAAATGGGATTCGCGGTTCACCAAGGGTACGGCAAGTTTGCTGTAGTCACTGCTGATGGCGAGAACAGCACAGTCGACGGCGGCATGCTCCTAGAAGTTGTAAGCAACGAAGGCAAGCACAGCTCGAAGATCGATGGTATCCAGAAGGGTGATGTGTTTGCACTTACTGCAAGCCATGACTCACGCTATGAAATCGCAGGCGAAAACTGGCACGCAACACTCGCTTCGACAAATCGTGGTCGCGTCAAGGATGTTCTTGCATTCTACGACGTAACGCTTGCGAACCCGAAGCTTCTAGGTGGTGTATTCATCGGCGCGATGCTTGCATTCCTCTTCTGTGCATTGACAATGAACGCTGTAGGCCGTGCGGCATACGCAATGATGAACGAATGTCGCCGTCAGTTTGGCTTTATCCGTCAAGCACTGCGTAACGGTGGCATGTCCGAAGCTGATGTTGCGAATCCTGATAACTGGCCCATGAAGGGCGTCGATCTCGATGGCCATCATTACCCAGACTACGCTGAGTGTGTGTCGATCTCGACATCAAGTGCTCAGAAAGAAATGGTTATGCCTTCGCTTCTCGCGATCATCGTTCCAATCCTCGTTGGTTTGACCCTCTCGGTCGCTGGTGTAATGGGAATGCTCGTTGGCGGCCTGACTTCGGGCTTCGCGCTCGCAGTCTTCATGTCCAACTCAGGCGGCGCCTGGGACAACGCGAAGAAGCTCCTTGAGTCATACGGTGCAACTTCTGCCCAAGAAATGGTCGACGGAACTGGTAACTCAACCAAGATTCCTGACACCGTCCGCAGTGCGATTATGGATCGTGCGAAGGAAGCTGTCGGCGCAGGCCAAGGCGACATGATCGTCTACGGCAAGGGCTCAGAAGATCACAAGGCAACTGTTGTAGGTGACACCGTCGGTGATCCGTTCAAGGATACCTCAGGTCCTGCACTCAACATCTTGATCAAACTGATCTCGATTGTTTCAGTTGTATTCGCTGGATTGATCGTCGCTTACGGCGATGCACTCAGCAGTATGCTCGGAATTTGATCGATCTCTGATCCATCTAATCTCATATTTGAACCGGCCTTGGAATATTCTGAGGCCGGTTTTTCAATGCGAGTGATTCTCCGATGCAACTCATCTTCCGTTCGAGCGGATAGGATATTACAATCATTGATCAATCCAAATGTGTCGATTCCGCGGAGCTCTCATGAATAACAGTAAATCATCAAACTCATTGTTCTTGCTCCTAACTCAAATTGTGCTGTTGATTTGCATATTGAGCCCCACTGCTCACGCACAACGAAAAGCACGCGTTGATCAGTTCACTCAAGATACCATTGATCAGACTGATTCATTGATTGCTTCGATTGTTGATGACAAGTCTCTCAAGGATGCAATGAATGAGGCCCGCTCTCTCAGTGATTATGTGTCCGGACATGCAGGCGCAAGACAACTCAACGCGATGGTACGCGCTGAATCTGTTTATCAGATCCTGACACTGATCAAGATTTCTAAGCCTGACGATCTAGTGGGTGTCGCTGAGATGTTTGCGAACTCTCCCAACTTTCGGACTGAGCTTGGGTTATTGATCTCCGATAAAGACAAACCCAAGGAAGTCATCCGTGTTGCGATCGAGTTGATGGAAAACCATCCAGACAAGGTCGAAGCGTATTCTGCTCTCGCAGCTGCGATATGTGTTGTGCACGATCTTCCGAAAGGAATAAGCTACAGCGTGCAGGTGAATGAAAACTCTCCCAAGGGTGCGAGTGCGCTTGAGATATTTGAGTTCTTCATCAACAACTCTCGATCTATGTATATCCAACCTGATCGATTGCCCGCGATTGACTTGGTTCATGTCGTTGACATCTCTGAAAAAATCGATCAGCTCGAATGGGCAATCAAATCCTACGGCACAAGCCCAGGGATCGATCAGCGGTTCTTTGAGATCGTATATGACACAGAGCATTTCACTCAAGGGAAACCCAAACGAGTGACCACGGCGGGCGACTACTGCTTAGAGTCAATTAAAAAGCATGGCGGCGTATGCGCCGATCAAGCGTACTTTGCGATGAGTGTTGCGAAAGCTTGCGGCATTCCTTCAGGGTATGTGTTCGCTCGCGGTGCAGATGTTTCACACGCATGGGTTGGATATCTCGAAGTGAGAGGCCGACGCGCAGAATGGAACTTTGAAGCTGGACGGTATCCAGAGTATCAAAAACTCCGTGGGAATATGCTCAACCCTCAAACAGGAGAATACATCAGCGATGGACGCGTCGGAATATTAGGACAAGCAGCACAATCGACTCTCGAGCAAGTTCATCACGCGATGGCCGCTCAGAAAGTTGTCAATCGGATGAATGAGGGGTACTGGAGAGCTGTCGAACAGATGGATCTTGATACGAAGGGCAACGAACGAAAAGCGAGAACAAGCTCTGTCAATGATCGGTTAGCTCTGCTCCGAACAACGTTGAGTAGTTGTGCAGGAGTTCCTCGCGCCTGGGACATGGTCACTGATATTGCGAAATCTGGAGATATGGACGAGAAGAATCTTGATACATGGTCTCGAGCTGCTCTTCAGCTTGCAGGTAAAACACATCAGGACTTCTCGTTTGATTTTTTATCCGAGCTAATCTCAACAATCGATGATGCTGATCGTCAACACAAGATGTGGGAATGGGCATTCGGACAGTTCAGGACTCGTCCTGATCTTGCAGCCGCGGTTCGCTTTGAGCAAGGCGAGCTTTGGGACAAGCACAACAACCCAGAATACGCTTGGCTCGCGTATCAGGATGTTCTTGATAAGTTTCTCAATGATGGACCAATGAGTGTGCAAGCGGTTCAAGCACTCGGGAACCTACTTATCAAAAATGATAAACGCGATGCATATCTCAAGTTACTTGAAGATACAGCAAGAAAAGTTTTACGCCCACAAGATATGGGAACAAACTTTGCGAAGCAGTCAAACTTCTATCAGATCAATCGACTGCTTGTGCTTGAGATGGAATATCACAATCGGAATAACGACGCGAAACGACTGCGTGATATGATTGATATGCCTGCGAGTGATCGATGATTAGTCTTCAAACTCTTCGAAAGCGCCGCGAGCTTCTTGATCATCAAGATACTTCTGAAAATCACCCATCTTGTATGAGATGAAACAGAATGCGTGATGGAGAGTGAGCCATTCAAGATCCGATTTATCTTCTTCAAGGTCTTTCCGGATAGTGTTGAACTCAGCAAGGATTGTTTCAGCTTTCATCAAAGACTCCGTGATGATGGATTATATAATTCGTAGACGACAGATTATCGTAGCCGACTCATCGCTTTGTTCATCAACATCGTGACAAGATAGAGCACACTCTGCGAGAGGACGATTGCTGGACCAATCGGATAGTCTGCTTGAAAACCGATCAACATCCCGACTGCTGCTCCTATGACTGCGATCAGGATTGAAAACCCGAATACGCTCGAGAGTCGATTACTGATGTTGAGCGCCGCAGCTCCAGGTAAAACAAGCATCGCGGCGGCGAGCACAACACCCGCGATCTGCATCGCCATCACAACTGACAACGCAAGCAGGATTAAAAATAAATCTGTTGTACGCTTCGAGTTGATCCCGTACGCATCGCAAACTGGTTCATCAAATGCCCAGAAAATGAATCGGCGACGCATCAACCAAGTCGTCAGCAGAACAATGAGCGAGAATCCAATCGCAACCCCTGCTTTGGTCCAATCCGTATCGAGAATATTTCCAAACAGGATCTCTTCGATGAGATGATGTTCGTCTTGATGCTCAGCTACTGCGTGGCCATGATCGTCGTGATCGTGCCCGCTTTCTGCGACTGTGAAGAGTACAAATCCGAGCGCCATCGAAGCAGACAACACCACTCCAATCGCGGTATCAGTCCGTCCTTTACTGACTCGAGACAGGGTTGCGATCCAGAGGGCGGCGAGAATGCTGAATGCAATGACAATTGCGAGTTGCCCGATCGCACTCAAGCTTGTTGCACCGTGAACTCCGAGCACGAGTGCGATTCCTACGCCTCCGAATGCTGCGTGAGATACACCTTGTCCGATGAACGCTAAACGCTTGAGGACGACGAACACACTGAGTGCTCCCCCAAGGATCGAGATCGTGATCGCGGCGAATATAACAGGAGCGATAGATGGCGATGCTACTTCAGTTTGTAAGAGAGCGAGCGTGTTCATTTGTCAGCTCCATGATCTGAGCAGCCTTGATCTTCACATCCGCAACCTGAAGGCTTAATGTGCGAAGGATCATCGCATTCATCCGCACGATGAGCATCGATATGAATGTCTCCAAATACACCTGCAACATCATGTGCGAATACTTGGGCAAGCACGCCTGGCGTGAGCCCTTGCGGCGAATCATGGAAATGGAGTGATCTTGATAAGCAAGCGATCCGATCTGCCATCGCGGCGATCGCTCGCATGTCATGCGTCACAACAATGAGGGTTAAACCCATCTCTTTCTGGAGTGTTTCGATCATATTCCCGAATCGTTGCTGCCCTGCGATATCAACTCCAACGGTTGGTTCATCGAGCACAAGCAGCTTTGGTTCCCCAGCGATTGCTCTCGCGATCATCACACGTTGGAGCTGTCCTCCTGAGAGAGAACCAATATGTCGGTTCGCAAGATCGAGGACATCGACGAGTTCCATCGCATGTCGCACGGCTTTGTGATCTTGCTCACTCAATCTTTGCCAAGGTTTGAGTTTAGAGAATCGGCCATGCTCAATAACCTGCTCTACACTCATCGGCCAATCGAGATCCGCTTCGATGCGTTGCGGGAGATATCCGACCAACCCCTCTGAGCGGGCCTTTGAAGGCGATAGTCCAAACACACGAATTTTGCCCTGTGATGGTGCGATTATTCCGAGTATAAGTTTGATCAAAGTCGATTTTCCGCCGCCGTTGGGTCCGAGGACTCCCAGCTTTGTTCTCTCGTCTACTTTGAAACTTATATTTTGGAGAGCATCAACAGGTTGAGCATCGAACCCTGTCGCAGGGTAGGTGTAGGACACATGATCAATTTCGACCGCAGGTTGGGCGTCTGAACTCATGGGTGATTATTGAGTTTATGTTTGAGATAAACAAGCCGATTACACTCTTGATAACTTGATTCACGAGATCTCAATACTATCCATTCTGAAAAAGGTGCCTGTACCACGATCATTGCATCATGGAACCTCAACCCAGAACCATCCTCGCAGATCCCCGAGTTGATACCCGAGAGCTTGATCTGTTGGATATTGATCTTGAATCGCGGTTCGCACCTCTTGAGACACATTACTGTTTTCGCCGTGACAGAGCAAACAAGGAGCAGCGATCGTGATCGGATAAGAGACTGCAAGAGATCGATCTGGGTTTTGAAAATATGCGGATTCAGTAAGTTGTTGAGACACCACTGTCTCCATCCAGCCGGGTGCGACATTCGATGGATTACGGAGCTTCGCAGATGTTCGTCCGATGCGCAATCCAAACTCTTCGCTCACACTCGAAGCGAGTTCAGGAGCTATCGTGGAACATGTGTTGACCGCTCCGTGTGGGCCATCGGTTTTAATGGAAGCGAGCAAGTTTGATTTAAGTGTACTCTCAAGCGCCTGCTTTGCGCGAAGAGCTACTGCGAGTTGAGACTTTGCTTGTTCATCGAGTGAGTCAACTGTTGTTCGTGTCCAACCAGCTGTTATGTTCTTCGATTCATTTGAATCTTGATTACAACCCATAACTGCGAGAATAAACGAGCAAGCGATGACAAAAAATACAAGATTAGCTTTCATGTTCAACTTTCGGTTCTTCCAGGTCATCTTCATTCACTGATTGTGTTGATTTTGATATGGGTTGATCGTCATCATCAAAAACCGCTCTCAGAGCAGGAGTATCAAGATCATCGAACTGTCCGCTCTTTGCTGCGAGAATGAAAGCAAGCACTCCGAGTCCTGCGAGAATTAACGCAGCAGGGATCATAATCAAGATGACAGACATGATGATCCTTTCCACTTTCGTGTGCTCAGCGCCACAACAGTCAATGAACTAATCGGCATCAGGATGGCCGCGATCAATGCGTTGATGACACCTGTCATCGCGAGAACCGCTGCAACAGAGTTGTAGCTGATCGAAAACACGAGACAGATATGAATGGTACGCATCGTGTGCGATGAGAGGGATACGAGATCCACAATCGGGCGCACCCCTTGATGAGTGAGATAGACATCCGCTGCTTCGAGCGATGCTTCAGCTCCGCCGTGCACCGCGATTCCTACATCCGCGAGCGCAAGCGCCGCTGCGTCGTTTACTCCATCTCCTACCATGACGACTCTGCTCGCAGATGATTCTCTAAGTTCTCGAACTCGTTTGGTCTTTCCTTCTGGAGTGACGCAACCGGTTGCATGCTCGATTCCTACTACGTCTGCGATCTGATCGACGATTGCTTGCTGATCTCCTGAGCACAAGCTCAAAGCCCAACCTGCATCTATTAATCCTCGAATAGAATCTTTCGCATCGTCACGAATCGGATCACCAATTCCCAGAACACTGAATCCAGAACTGTCTGAATGGATGACGACTGCGCTGAGCATTTGATGCTGCATCGATTCGATCGCTTCGAGCGTCTTCTGATCGAGTGGATTCGCTTGACTGATGTAGGTTGGCGAACCAATCTTAATAAGCTCTCCTTCAATAACTCCTTCGATTCCTGCTCCGGTAGTTTGATTGATACTACTTGGAATCAAGTGATCAAAGTCGTTTGCTGCTTCCACAATTGCTTTCGCGATTGGATGATTTGAATGTGTTTCAATCGCAGCTGCTTTATTGATAAGTTCTTGAGTGCAAGTAGACTTCACAACACGAGTGAGCCCTTGTGTGATGGTTCCGGTTTTGTCGAGGATCATTTGCCCTGGCTTTGCGAGCGACTCAATCGCCGCGGCTGATTTAACAAGAACTCCAGACTTCGCTGCTCTCCCCATCGCGATCGACATCGACATTGGAGTCGCGAGCCCAAGCGCACAGGGACATGTGACGATTAGCAATGCAGTAGCATTTTCGATACCTTGAGAGATACCAGAGATAACGGACCAGTAGACGAGAGTAATGAACGCGAGTGAGATCACGACAAATACGAAAATCGCTGCGATTCGATCTGCAAACTGCACAATCGGCGCTTTGTCAGCGGATGCGGACGCAACTAAGTGCATGAGCTTCCCGACGCGTGTTGAATCCCCTACTGCTTTCACTCTGAGCTTGATAGGAGAAGAAAGATTGGTTGCTCCTGCGACTACAAAATCATTCTCATATGCAGGAATCGGGCGCGACTCGCCGGTAAGAAACGAAGTGTCAAGATTCGTAGAACCCGATTCGATGACGCCGTCAGCCGGGATCGATCCCCCTGCTTCGACCATCACTAACATATCGACTTCGATCGCTTCGATCGGAACTCGCTGTGTCGTACCGTCATCATTGATCTTCATCGCGCTACTTGGAGTCAGCGTGAGCATTAACTCCACTTGATCTGACGCGGAACGTTGTTGTCGATGCTGGACCCATCGGCCTACAAGAAGCAAAAACACAAGAACTGATAGCGAGTCGAAATAGATCTCGCCTTTCCCTGCGATCGTGTTATATGAACCCCATATCCCTCCTACTGCGAGTGCGAGTGCGATAGGGATATCAAGATGGGCAACGCGCGTTCGCAGCGCTGCGATCGCTCCTTTGAAGAAAACCCGGCCTGGCCACACGAGCGAGAGTACCCCAAGTCCCATTGAGTACCATCTGAAGGTATTCTCCCAGAGCGGATCGATTCCGTCGAGTGCGCCGCCATAGAGCCCGATCGCGAGGAGCATGACATTCCCTGCGATCGCTCCTGCAACTCCAACTCTGATTAGAAACTTTCGATCCTCTTGTGCTCTAGCTTCTCGTGCTGCTGCACCTCTTGCTGGATGAGCTGCATATCCAAGACGATCAAGCGCACGAGCAACATCGGAAAGCTTCACCTTGTCGGGTTGATATCGAATACAAGCGGTTCTTCTTCGGATATTTGCTCTCGACTCGATGACACCATCGAGAACCGTAGGGAGTCGTTCGATGAGCCAGACGCATGCGGCGCAGTGCATTCCTTCTAGGAGCAAATCTGCTTGCGCTTGGCCACCGGGAAGATTGTCCACGCACACGCTCTGGAATGCAGGATCATCGAGCTCTTCGTAGCTGCTGTTATTGGATGCTGCTCGTTGTGCTCTTGGATCTACAGCATCACGGATGTGGTAATACTCGTTGAGTCCGGCGCTGTGGAGTACATTCCAAACTGACTTACATCCGTTACAACAGAATTGATGCTGAGCATCAACTTCGATTAACCCCGCAGGCACTGGGAGTTTGCAATGATCACAGAATACAGCTTCTTCAGACATACGCTCAACAGTATGGTTGATCGAGATGATTTGCACCTCAATCGCCTTCCCCGGCACTCGATTCATCATGAGGCAAAGTCTCATCGTGAGATTCATCTGCTGTCTCGCAGAGCGGACATGTGACTTCTCCAGCTGTCGGAACAGTGTTGGAGATATTCGTGATCCCAAGAGCTTCACGCGTCATCGCAGGAGCTTGAAGACGCCCCATCGCGGTCATGAGTCCGACGACGACGACCGCAAGAGCGGTAATGATCGGAAGCCGTGCATGCAACGGGCCAGTAAGGAACTGGATTCCTGCTCCAAGCGATACCATCACTGGAAGTGTACCTACCCAGAAGACAGCCATCGTGAGTCCGCCCCAGATTGGATGAGCGGTGCCGGCAGCGACGAAGGCGAATGCGTACAGCCAGCCACAAGGAAGGAGTGTTGTTAGGAGCCCAATTGTAACTGCTCGCTTGAATGGAGTGAGTCCGAATGCTGCTCGTTGTCCTCGCTCAACAAACTTGCGGATCGGAGTTGGTACTCCAACATGTTTGATTTTTATCCCTTTGAGACGAGCAAGGGTCAGGAGACCAAAGAGGATCATCATCGTCCCTGCAAAGATCGCGGCTGCCCTTTGAACTCCGACATAGCTTCCACTGAAGTCTACCGCTTGCCCGATTGCTCCTGCAATCATTCCCAGCATGGTATAGGTAACGAGTCGACCGCCGTGATATGCACTCTGGAGTCGAATCCGAGCGCCTTTCGTGCGATCTTCGTCAGATCCAAGCGCGAAGAACATGAGTCCGCCGCACATTCCGGCGCAATGCAGACTTCCGAGAATCGACGCGGAGAGTACCGCGATGATCAATGGGAGCATGTTCTGGATGTTTGAATCTGTAAGCGAGTTCATATGAGTTCATAACTCTGTGTTAGCGTTTTTCTCAGTGCATACGATTGGGTTACTGAATCTCGATTTCGCGATTAACAAGCGCTTCAGCTCCTTGATAACGAATCGTCAGGTTTACTTTCCAGAACCCTGGTTTGAGCATCGCAAGCTGCTTTTCATAAATCCCGTTGTCGTTATCGATCAGTACTGATTCAATCCGATTGTTCGCGTAAGCAGGATGAAAACTCACAACCTCGACGAGCGCACGATCAATCGAATCGCCGTTTTGATCTTTGAGTGTGACTCGCATCGTTGTCAGCGATGGGTCTTGCCCATCATTTGGATCGATGCTTTGGTCTGCTTCGAGTTCGATTTCCCAACCAAGTCGATCGGGGGTCTCCATCTTCGCTTTTTGAGCATCCCATTCGATGGACTTTGCGTAATAATTGGGCTCTACGAACAAATCATGTCGCGCTGAAATCACAACAATGGTTCCGATCATGAGCGACGCGTGAAAGAGCAGCATCGCGACGATGACGAATGGCCAATGCTTTCCGATCTTGAAAAAGCCTGCTTTATTAGATGTTTGTTGATCGTTAGTCATCGTGTAGTCCTTTGTAGTTTATTTTTTGGGCAAGCTCATCGGGCCGAGCATTTTGTATGTCTCAGTCATATCGACATTGCCTTCATTGTCCTTGATACTGATCTTGAGCATGACTTCGCCATCATCAAAGACCGCAAACGGTGCAACAATGAGTAAATTCTCAGACTCGATCCCTGTGGCATCGATCAGCATTGGTTCAAAGTCATCAATGCGTGCTCCAACAGGCTCGATAATTGTAACGATGTAAGTTGCTGGAAGCTCAGTACGATTCGTGACCCGGATCCGGACTTGATTCGTGATCTCTGTTGATTCAAGAATATTAAAAGGGAGTCCTTGTCCACGGATGAAAAGCACATCGGCGGCGGGTTTAGTTGAAAGCATAAATATAAATGCTGCGGTGACAACCAAAAGAATCAATGGATAGATGATTACTCGCGGACGGATCACATGAGCTTTACCGCCTTCAATAACTCGCTCTGATGAATACCGAATCAATCCGAGTGGACGACCAATTTTCTCCATCACGGTATTACACGCATCGACACACTGAGCACACCCGATACATTCGAGCTGAAGTCCGTCACGGATATCGATCCCAGTCGGGCAAGTCTGAACACACATCGTGCAGTCGATGCAATCTCCGAGCTGAGGCAACGAGATCGCAGACTCAATGTCTTCCTTAGGAGCTTTCTTCTTTTTCCCTCTTGGGTCGCCGCGATTTTTGTCGTATGTCACGATCAATGAATCTTTGTCAAGCAAAGCGCTCTGCATGCGTGCATAAGGACACACAACGCAACAGACTTGCTCGCGAAAGAACGTAAAATCGAACATCATCAACCCTGTAGTCACGGCGACAATGATGAACGCGACAGGATGATCCAGTGGTGACCCAAGAATCCAATCCGCTAAGTTATGAGCGCCAACGAAATATGACAAGAAAGTCTGAGCAAGATGTAACGACACGATAAGGTACACAAATACCCGAAGGACTTTACGAAATCCAACTAGCTTTTTGGGTTTATGCTTCCCAGGTGCTCCTTCAAACAATCGTTCGATAGGACGATACAAGAACTCCATATAGACAGTTTGAGGACATGCCCATCCGCACCAGACTCGCCCGAACAGTGCGGTCACGAGAAAGATAGTAATAAAGAGCATGATCAGCAGAAGCGCGAGTAGGAGCGTATCTGTTGGTAAGAAGGTCTTTCCAATGATTGTGAACTCGCGATGCACGACATCGAGGAAGACTGATGGCTTCCCGTTGATGGAGATCCACGGGATAGCTGAAAAAAGCACGATGAGAAAATATGCAACAACCCTTCTCGCCGTCAGGAACTTCCCGATTGACAATCTTGGTTTGAGCCATCTCCTCGATCCGTCCTGATTGAGCGTCGAAAGTACGCGCTCTTCTGGCACCAGATTCGTCACTTTGTCAGACATATCGTCTCCTCGAGCTGAGTCACCCCGCCTGCGTGCGTATGAGACAGCACCGATTTTCCTAGATCAACACATCCTGAGCTTATCCATCGGCTTCTTCGACAATCGGAGCTGGAGCTGGGAATGGAGGAATCTCTTCACCAATCGTTGAACCAGCTGGTCCTGGAACATTGGTCCCTCTGAGCGACGCAACATANGCGGCGACCATCGCAACCTCGTTCTCATTAAGCAATGTCTGAGCAGGCATCTTCTTGTTTTCTGTGCCGTTGATAACGAGTTCAACAATGTCCATCATTCCTTTGACATAGACAAACTTCTCATCAGTGAGATTGAATCCCAATCCCTCGATGCCTTGTGCTTGCTTGCCGTGACAGACAGTACAGGTGCCGTTAAAAATGCTTTCACCAGAGCTGAGCCATTGCTCGTTGCCCATGATNGTCAAGAGCTTTGCTTCATCCATCGGCATTCCACGGAGTTTACCGAATTGAACCTCTTCCGCTGCTGCAACCTTATGGTTATAGCTTTCTTCGCGAGTCGGAACGATCGAAGTCATGTGCACNACAACGACATAGATGAGTGAGAACACNACAGAACCGATGAAGATCAGATGCCACCAACCTGGGATTGGGTTGTCGTACTCCTGAATTCCGTCATAGTTATGATCAGTCAACTCGTCTTGGTTTGTCTGATTTCCATCATTGTACTCAGGCATGGGACACCCCCTTGTCATCTGCTTGTTCAGTTTTCACGGCGTAGCGAGGAGTTAGCACAACATCATCGTTGAGCGGGATATTGGCTTCCATATCAGACTCGCTTCTCGGTTTAGTCAGAACTTTCCAAAGTATGGAAATGAATGCTGCTAAGAAGAAGATGAGTGCAACGCTTGGAAATACGGATAGATCGAGAAAGGAAACAATTTCGGTCATACTCATGGCGAAACCTCCCCGTCTACAACATCATCAGTCGGAGCAGGCTCCTTGGAGATGTCTGTGCCCATTCGCTGGAGGTAAGCGATCAATGCGATCACTTTCTTATCCATTGTTTCGAGAGCAGCTGGACCGCCTTGATCTTCGAGCTCAAGTGCAATCACGAGTGCTTGCTCTTTCGCATTGTCGACAGAGTTGTTGTCCTTGAGCATCTCGCCGTAAGGAACTCCGAGGAGTGCCATCGAGTCAACACGGCCTTGGATCTCGTCAAAGTTGATCTTGTTATTCAAGAGCCACGAGTAACGAGGCATAATCGAGTTCTCAGAGACATCTGCCGGGTTCTTGAAGTGACGATAGTGCCACAAGTGAGTCCGGAGTCCGCCTTCGCGAGCGAGGTCTGGACCGATTCTTCGTGAACCCCATTGGAATGGATGATCGTAAACAAACTCACCTGGTTTCGAGTATTCGCCGTATCGCATGGTTTCCCAAAGGAACGGACGGATCATCTGTGAGTGACAGTTGTAGCAACCTTCAGCAACATAGATATCTCGGCCTGCAAGTTCGAGCGGAGTGTAAGGCTCAACAGTTGAAATCGTAGGTACATTTGACGAAACCAAGAACATCGGAATCGCTTCGACAACACCACCGATTGCGACTGCAACAAGAACCCAGATAGTGAACTTGATTGGTTTGCGTTCGAGAGCTCTATGCCAATCACCTTGGAGGAACTTATCACCTGCGTCACCTAAAGCGGTGTTTGCATGGAGACGAGAGTTTGCCTTTGGATCTCCACTGTACCCTTTGCTCAATGCTGGAGCGTAATGAACAACCTCTTCATACTTCGCCGGGCGTGAACGCCAGGTCTGGAAGAGATTGACGAGTCCAACGATTGCACCTGAGAGGTAGAGCAATCCACCTACAACTCTGATCCAGTACATCGGAATCAGAATGGTTACTGTTTCGATGAATGCAGGGTAAGTGAGTCGACCGCTTTCATCGAACGCACGCCACATCAACCCTTGCGTGATGCCTGCTGCGTAGATTGAAAGAATGTAGAGGACCATGCCTGCTGTGCCGAGCCAGAAGTGCAACGCACAGAGTTTCTTTGAATGAAGCTTTGTCTGGAAGAGACGAGGCATCATCCAGTACAGCATTCCGAAGGTCATGAATCCGTTCCATCCCAGTACACCTGAGTGAACATGTGCAATCGTCCAGTCAGTGTAATGAGACAGTGAGTTCACTGATTTGACTGAAAGCAATGGGCCTTCGAATGTGGACATACCGTAGAAGGTCACGCCAACGACAAAGAACTTGAGGATTGGATCAGATGCAACGCGATCCCATGCACCGCGGAGAGTCATCAAGCCGTTGATCATGCCGCCCCAGGAAGGCATCCAGAGCATGACTGAGAAGACCATTCCGACAGTTGAAGCCCATTCAGGGAGTGCGGTGTAATGAAGATGGTGAGGACCAGCCCAGATGTAGATGAAGATCAATGACCAGAAGTGGATGATCGAAAGTTTGTATGAGAAAACTGGGCGCTCAGCTGCTTTGGGAAGGAAGTAGTACATCAACCCAAGGAATGGTGTCGTGAGGAAGAACGCAACTGCGTTGTGGCCGTACCACCATTGCATCAGTGCGTCTTGAACTCCTGCGTATACAGGATATGACTTGAGTGCAAGCTCAGCAGAAGGCATTTCGCCGTTCTGGAAAAGATAGACAAGACCTGCAGGAACCCAGAGGTTATTGAAGACATGCAGCATCGTAACTGTCACGATGGTTGCGATGTAGAACCAGAGCGCGACGTAGATGTGTCGTTCGCGACGATGGATAAGCGTCATTAGGAAGTTGCCGCCGAAGAACACGAGCCAAACGACTGCGATTGCGATATCGATCGGCCATTCGAGTTCAGCGTACTCTTTACCTTGAGTAACACCAAAGGGCAAGGTAAGTGCTGCGGAGACAATGATGAGTTGCCAACCCCAGAAGTGAAGCTTGGAGAGCTTGTCTGACCACATGCGCGCTTTACACAAGCGTTGCGTTGAGTAATAGATCGCTGCGAAGATACCATTTCCTGCGAAAGCGAAAATAGCTGCATTCGTGTGCAATGGACGCAGACGCCCGAAGCTCAGGAATGAGATTCCCATCCCTGCATCAGGGAAAGCAAGTTCCAATGCGATGAAGACGCCAACTAGGAATGCGACGATCCCCCAGATGACTGTTGCCCAAGAGAACATCCGAACAATGTTGTCGTCATAGACAAATGATTCGAGTCCGCTTTGATCTGGATGCTTCGATGCACCCCCACTTGTTTCCTGTGTTGCTTGTTCCGCCACGGTTCATACCCTTTTGAGTTTGGGATCAGGGATCAGGTGTTAGTAAACACATCGCTGACACGGTACTAACCAGCACTATATCAGAGTTGGAATTATTGTGTCTGCTAGACCACATGCATTACCGTTGTATCGCAAATTATGCGGCCTCACAATACAAATAATACCTGTGCCACAGCAATGATCAACTATTTGTGTATATGTTTATCCTTTTAGACAATGAGTCTAAATTGATAGCTCGCAAAAATGAAACAAGCGGTCCCATTTCGAAACTTTGGAACCACTGAGTAGATAATGTGATTGTGAACTGACTAGGAAACGCTGTAGTTCTGAGCCATGAATCGGCGATACTCACCTGATCGAACATGATCGGACCATACACGATTTTGCTTGTACCAGTCGACCGTCGCTTCAAGCGCTTCAGGCCAAGCAGAGCGGGTTGGTTCCCATCCCAGCTCATCACGGATCTTTGTTGCATCGATCGCGTATCGCATATCGTGTCCGAGTCTATCGGGGACATGCTCTATAGAGGTTTCATCTCGGCCACAAAGATCAATGAGCATCTTAGTGAGTTCAAGATTTGAACGCTCGTTGTTGCCACCGATGTTATAGGCCTCTCCAGATTTCCCATCATCGAGGACTCTACAAATCGCTTCGCAGTGATCAAGTACATGGAGCCAGTCGCGAATATTGCGGCCGTCGCCGTACAGTGGAACCTTCTTCCCTTCGATCAGATTATTCACAAACAGTGGAATGACCTTTTCAGGGAACTGGTATGGACCAAAGTTGTTCGAGCAACGAGTGATCCCGATATCCATCCCATAGGTATGGTGATACGCGCGAGCGAGCATGTCGCCACCGGTTTTAGAAACCGCGTATGGAGAGTTTGGTTTAAGCGGCGTCGACTCTGTAAAGAGCTGGCTCTTGTCATCAAGAGGCAACTCGCCGTACACCTCATCTGTCGAGACATACACAAAGCGCTTAATGTTGTGTCGCTTTGCAGCATCAAGCATGCACTGCGTTCCGATGATGTTCGTGTTGAGAAACAATGACGGGTCATGAATCGAGCGATCAACATGCGACTCAGCTGCAAGATGCAACACGACATCCACTTTGGGCATAATCGTATCGAGCTTCTCTGCATCGTTAATATCGCAATGCACAAACTCATGGCGTGGTTCATCTACGAACTCTGCGAGTGACTCCATGTTCCCTGCATAAGTGAGTCCATCAAGATTGATCACACGATCATCTGGACGATTCTCAAGAATGTACCGAACGAGGTTTGAGCCGATGAAGCCGGCGCCGCCTGTGACGAGGATGGTCTGTCCCATGGAGATTGTTCCCGTTCTTATACCAAGTTTGAAACTTTGTTCGCGCCTGTTTCAGCGATGAGATTCGATGCACGATGCAAGCTCTCGATTGTGCCTGCGTCTGTCCACCAACCGTCGAGCTTTGCCCAAGTTAGATTACCACGATTGAGATACTCGTTGTTCACATCAGTGATTTCGAGCTCGCCTCTCGAGGATGGTTTTAGGGTCTCGCAGATTCCGAACACATCGGAGTCATACATATACAACCCTGTTACAGCCATATTGCTTGGCGGAACTTTGGGTTTCTCTATGATGTTCGTGACGGACTCGCCGTCACTTGAGAACTCAACAACACCAAATCGTTCTGGATCGTGAACTTCCTTCAGCAAGATCTTGGCGCCATCTTTCTGTTTGCGGAAATCATCAACCGCATCATTGATGTTGTTCTCGATGATGTTGTCACCCAGGATCACACAAACTTGATCGTCGCCGACGAAATACTTGCCGAGCTTCAGTGCATCAGCAATTCCGCCTTCTCCAACTTGGAACGCATATTCCAAACGAGTGAGCCCGAGTTCTTTACCGTCGCGTAGGAGCTTGATGAAATCACCCGCGTTTTCTTCGCCGGTCACAATCATGATCTCTGTAATCCCCGCATTGACGAGACACTTGATCGGGTAGTAAACCATCGGCATGTCGTAGACAGGCAAAAGGTGTTTATTGGTTACCAGTGTCATTGGACGCAATCGTGTCCCCAGACCGCCGGCCAGAATCATACCTTTCATACGCTCTCCCTCCATTGTGCCAACTCAATGGCTAATACGCGAGTGTATCCCCCATCGGCGAGAAATTACCGACTATCCAGCTCCATACCCAATGTGCTGCTCGATCGGTACCCTGTTTATTGGCTATCGATCTACGTCTGATAACCACTCTTTCTACTCAATTTATGTTCCACGGATCNNTAGAGACTCAAATTGATTGCTCGAAAACACNCCACTCGGATTCAAATCGTGTTTGCAGGCTCAAAAAACTATGATTTATCAGCCCNTATCCAACGCTCCATATCGACAATCATCACACATCTCAAACATTATCCTAACGCTTTGTGTTAACATGCGTAAACTGTGTATGATATACAACTTAAGTTCAGTCCGACCCTGCTTCAGATCGGCAATTATTGCCGACATTCGCTGGCACCCTCTTCATGTCGTTGTATGTTCAAGTAGCTCGAAAGGGCATTGACTAAAAACTCAAGAGGAGATGAGATATGAAACTTTCAACAACAATCGGTTCAGCAATAATCATCGCTTGTGGCTCAGCCGCATACGCAGGTGCAGTCGTTGATCTCGCTCCAAGCCAGTTCACTGGTGGCCTCAGCGGAATCATGAATACGCAAATGGAAGAACTCCGCGGTGCGACTCTCGTCGATTACTACCAAGATTTCTCTATCACTGGCGAAGGCGATAGAGGCGAAAGTGCCCTATATGAGGGAACTTTGATGACTCGGATCGTCCGTTCAAACCAAACTGGCAATCTTCACTTTAACTACCGCTTCATGGCTGGTAACGATCAGCTCGAAGGCATGATCTCACGCATCGAAGTCAGTGGATATGACGGATTCCAGACTCGTGTTGAGTTCCGCAATGAACTCACATCACCAGGTGATTCAGGTCCAAACAGTGCAGAACGCAGTCTTGATGGCGATATGCTGAACTTCGATTTCGGTACAGACCTCGCAACAGGTGAAGAATCACGCTTCTTCTTCGCAATGGTTGATACCGACACTTACTACGCAGATGCAGCAACTGCAACGATTTACCTCCAGAATGGTGAATCTGTCAGCCTCAGCATCTACGGTGCAAACCCAGCAGTACCAACTCCAGGTGCACTCGGACTCCTTTCAGCAGCAGGTCTGATCTCAGTTCGCCGTCGTCGCTAAACAACACGATTACATATCCCACCAAGAGCCGTCCTTTAAATAGGGCGGCTCTTTTCGTGCACAAACACTGGTTTTTTGAGTCTACAAGCGTGCTTGAATCCCATATGGGGTAAATTGTCTAAGTCCGCTAATAATTACTCAAAGTTCACTGGCACTCTCTTCGTCTGGATGTACTTTTCAGATAACCACCGGGGCGTGGTATGACACACTAGAGGAGAACAACATGAACTTTTCACGAGCATTGGGAACCACGGCACTGATCGTGTGTAGCTCAACTGCGTTGGCCGGCGAGGCCTTGACGCTTGATCCAGGGTACAACATCAACGGACTTTCAGGAACATCAAATGTGATGACGCCAGAAGTTCGTGGCGTAACTCTTGATGACGCATTCACAAACTTCTCAATTGTTGGAGACGAATTGGGAGATGGCGCTGATTCATTGTTCGAAGGCACGCTAATGACACGCGTTGTTCGTTCAAATCAGACAGGCATGCTCAACTTCAACTACAGAGTTATCGATCCAAACGACCAACTCAGTGGCTCAATCTCACACATCGAGATCGATACTTACACAGGTATTAATACACGAGTTGAGTACCGAACCGATCCAGGAGCTCCGGGTGATGAAGGACCTACAAATGCGAGTCGAAGTGAAGATGGCGACATCATTTCATTCGACTTCGTTGACAGCCTTTCAACATCAGAAGAAACAAAGTTCTTCTTCACGATGACTGATACTGTTGAATACCGCGAGAACTACGCGAATGCAACGATTTACCTCCACTCAGGCGAATCCGTTACATTCAGTATCGTTGGTGGCGTTCCAGTTGTACCGACTCCAGGCGCTCTCGGCCTTCTCGGTATTGCAGGATGCATGAACCTTCGCCGTCGTCGATAAATAATCGATCGAGCAAAGATTCATACCAAACTATAAAAAAAGAGTCATCCATTTGGATGGCTCTTTTTCTATGCAGCAACCCCTGTTATGCACTCTTCATCAGAGGCGAAGTTGTTTTCGGACGCAATGAAACACTTGAACGAGTGCGGATTGAGTGTTCCTTGGTATTCATCATGATTGAGCCGCACGTTTCTTGAATCGTGTCGATATTTTGATATGAGTTCACTCCCGCATGATCCAGCCGACCTGAATACCGCAACTGCTCAACTCAAACTATCTCAGGACGATATAAGCTCGCCACGATCGATCCCTCATCCTGGATTAACTAACCCTTTGAGTGATGCTCACTTCGATGAACTTCGCTGGGCTTCAAAGCGTGCAAAGGCAATTGAGAAAGCAGTGCGATATGCGAGCTTTTCTGGATGGACAACACTGCTCGCAGGAGCTCTGTCTCTTCCGTTTGCACTCGGAAAACCTTCAATGATGATCTTCGCATTAGTGATCGCGGGGATCGGAACTCGTGAGTTGACCTTGTGTCGCAGTCTTCGTGTGCTCGATTCGAAAGCGCCCAAGAGACTTGCGATAAATCAGGTCCTGCTTGCAGCTTCACTTTCAACTTACGCAATCTTTATGCTGATGTCCCCTGCAGGAGAAGGGATGGTCGAATCTGCTATGAAGACAGATCCAATGCTTCAAAGCACTCCTGAGCTCAGCGGCATGTTCGATGACATGATTCAACTAGAACATCTTGCAACCGCGATCATGTATGTCATGATGATTGTGATCGCTGTATTCATCCAAGGAGGTACAGCAATGTATTACCTTCTCAAAGGATCAAAGCTCAAGAAGATGCACAAAGAAACCCCAGACTGGGCTGTGCGTGTCTACCAAACGCTTCAGTAAGCGATCTGTAAATCGAGCGAATTAACAGATTACGGCATGAACCAACGAATTTAGTCCAATTCAACTGGTACTTGAAACTCGTATTGAATGAAATCATACATATACTCGAACCAGATGTTGTAAATTGACATGACATTGTCCAATACACTGGTGCACAGACTCAATCGGGAGAACTCTTTGAAAACCAAGCTACAAACATACACACTGCGCCTAATACTCGCGGCTGGACTCACAACAAGTATCACTCTTACTGCTTGCTCATCAAGCCAAGAAGTAGTTGAGAAAAAATCAAGCGTTAAACAAAGCGAACAAGCTCGGACAATCACAACCGATGAAGCACTCGCCGACTTTGACGCGATGTGGAACATCATCAACGAAACCCATTTCGATCCGGAGTTTAACGGCGTCGATTGGGAAGCTGTTCGAGATGAACTCCGTCCTCAAGCAGCGGATGCACGCAATCGATCCGCGCTTCGTGGAATCATGAGTGATGCGCTCGGAAGATTCGGACAATCCCATTTCGGGATTATTCCAGACGCGAGTGCAGAGCCCAAAGCTTCAAAGAATACCGACTCAGCTTCAACGCAAACACCAAGTAACTCATCAATACCTTCAGCTTCAGTAGATTCACATCGTGTTGTCGAAGAGTTCGATGGATATAACGAAATCGAAGTAGTCGTTCCAGACAACTCGGCAACTGACGGTGCTGGAGATGCAGATACCGGAATCGACATTCGCATCATCGACGGCGAAGCGGTCGTTTCTTCTATTCGCGATCAGAGTCCTGCGCAACTCGTAGGTGTGCGAACCGGCTGGGTCTTGAACGCTGCTCGCGGCCATAGCGTGAAAGCGAAACTTGATCAGCTTGCTAAGTATGTTGATGAAAACGAACTCGAAATCCACGGCGTTTCTGCAGTTAAAAATACGCTTCAAGGACCAGAGAACACAAACATTGATCTCACATTCGAAAAAGGTGATGGGAGCTTGATCGATCTGAATATCGCAAGAGAACCAATGCCTGGCGAGTTTGTCAAGTTTGGCAATCTCCCACCTATGAGTACTCATCTCCAGTGGGAAAAAATATCGAACGTTGATCCTTCAGGCCAACAAAGCGATATCGGGCTCATCGCTTTCAATATCTGGATGATCCCGATCGCTCCAAAGTTTGAGCGTGCAATGTACGAACTCAGAGATACAGATGGTCTCATCATCGATCTGCGCGGCAACCCAGGTGGCGTCGGCGCTCTTTCATCCGCAGTGAGTCGATTCTTGGTATCCGAAAAAGGATCACTCGGAACTATGACGATGCGCGGCACTGAACTCAAATTCAATATCGAACCAGTTGTGGTGACTACTTGGGGAGAACGCCTTGCGCCGTACACAGGACCGATCGCAATCTTAACTGACGCAGGAAGCGCGAGCACATCTGAAGTATTCGCTGGCGGGCTCCAATCTCTTGGTAGAGTCAAAGTATTCGGTACTCGCTCAGCAGGCATGGCACTCCCTGCTGGAATGGACAAACTCCCTTCGGGTGATGTACTTCTCCACGCGATTGCAAACTATGTCACTTCGACAGGTCAGCTCCTTGAACACGGCGGCGTAATCCCAGACTACAAAGTCGAACTCACTCGAAAAGATCTCTTAAATGGGATCGATTCACCCAGGGACGCTGCTGAAAGATGGATTGCGGAATCCATTTCTGAATAATCAATATTTGAGCGAACGCTCAAAACCCAAACTCGTTAGGTAATAAAAAAACTCAAAGGATCTCATATGAAAATCAAACGCTCAATCCATACTGCAATCGCTGCAACTAGTTTCATCGCTCTCTCAGGAGTTGCGGTCCAACCATTCAACTCACTCGCGACAGCATCGATCACAATCGCTGACGACAATCACGATGCAAAGGCAATCGAAATCATTAACACAATGATCGAAGCACTTGGCGGCCGTGAATCCATCGAATCTATTAAATCGATGAAATCAACTGGCACCATCTCCATCCCAATGGCCGGCCTCAGCGGAACAGTCGAGTCATTCGGAATGACTCCAGATAAGTTCTTTCTCAAGATATCGCTTCCAGCGATGGGTGAAACTCTTCAAGGACTCAATGGAAAAACTGCTTGGTCATCCGATGCGATGAACGGCCCACGCATTCTTCCACCAGAAGAAGCAGGCGATTTGATCGATCAAGCAGATCTCCATCTTCGTCTCAACTACGAAGAAGATTACAAACTCATCAAGTTTGAAGGCGAAGTCGTTTTCGAGAGCGAAAAAGCTTACAAAATCAATCTTACAGATCATGATGATGTGGAATCGACTGAGTACTACTCAATCGAATCCGGATTACAGATTGCTAGCGAAATCGTCGCAAACACTGCAATGGGAGTGACCAACATCACTGTGCTCATGCAGGACTACAAGGAACTCGGAGGCCATCTCCAACCATCAAAGATCATCCAAAAGGTTGGACCAACTCAGATCATCATTGAGATCTCAGAAGTTGAGTACAACGAAGTTGATGAATCCGTATTTGAGCTCCCTGCATCAGTCAAAGCACTACTCGAAGCACAACAAGCTCCTTGATCGAAGCTATAAAAAAAGCACCCTTTCGGGTGCTTGTCAATAACTCAATCATCCACCGGCTCGGTGTGTCGACTTCGGACACGCACCGAGCCGTTGCTTGTTCTGACCGCAGATATTTCATCCGAATCTGCGACTCGCATCTCAACTGATGTCATCGTTCGATTATGTGTTGTTGATCGAATGAGAGTTGCGCCGTCTATCCCATCTACTTGAACTTTACCATTGCTTGTCTCGCATTTGAGGATCCCTTCAAACCCATCTCCGAGATCGAGATCTACTCGGCCGTTGGATGTACGGATTCGCACTGGACCTGGGTTTCCGTCCAATGTCGCGACATACACATTTCCGTTGGATGTCTCGACTCGAACAGGTCCAAACGCATCAGTGATGATCACTTTACCATTTGATGTGAATGCTTCGATATCGCTGCTAATAGATTCAAGCTGGATAGACCCATTGCTAGTATCCGCGAAGATCGATCCATCGTGTCGTGTCGCTCGGATTGTTCCGTTCGACGAGCGGAGTTGAGCATCGCCCGAGAGTCCGACTATTGTAATATGTCCGTTTGAGGTTCGAGCTTCGATTCCATCTGCGTTTGGGAGCATAAGCGAGATATTCGCGCCTTCTCCATTTTTGCGCGTCCCTCCCGGCCATTCAACCCATACACGCAACGTGTCGTCTCCCATACGATCAGCATGAACAGTTGCAGAGTAGAGACGCTCTTCATCGCGACCATATAGCTCGATATCGATACCAACATCTGAGCGATCGGACTGAATCGCTTCAATCCATCCATTCGCATTTGTGATATTGATCGGAGTCAGATCCTTCGATGGGACTTGCATTACTCGTGATTCATAAATCTTCGGGCCGTAGGAATCACATCCAGCAATCATCAACGCAGAGGCCGCAATCGGGACGAACAACGATTTACGGATTGATCGATGCTTCCTGACCCGAACTGCCTTTGGACTTTTTTGTCGATTCCAAGTTCTATTGCGTTGAGTTGCCCCTGTCATTCTCGACTCCGATCGCTTGAGTATTGTGTAGCATATATTTACAGCGTGCACGAATATCCTAATAGACAAATTGACCGCGCACCCATGTGATATTGGGGATCAGTGTACAAAGATTCCAATTTATTAGAATTCGCTTACAGAATTATTAGACAATCTCGAGAATTTCGAATCGCTTCACCCCTCTAGGGGCATTCACGCGGACGATTTCACCGACGCGAGCTTTCATGAGCGCTTCACCCATCGGGCTCGTCGCAGTCACTTCGATGATCTCATCATCGAGATCATCTCCTGATTCTCCGACTAATCGATAGATCTCGATCTCGTCGTCGCCTTGTTCTCGCAGTTTCACTGTTGAACCAATGAAAACAACACCATCTGCAGTCTTCGATTCATCAACAACCTGAGCATTGTTTAGGCGCTCTTGCAAACGGCGAATTTCAGCTTCTTCCATGCCTTGCTGTTCGCGTGCGGCGTGATATTCAGCATTTTCCTTGAGATCACCTAGAGCTCGGGCTTCAGCAATGCGCTCCGTAATTACGGGCCGATTCGTGACCAAGCCGTCAAGACGAGCTTTGATCTTTGTTTTTTCTGTTTCTGTAATCACATCCATGACGCATGCTCCTTGAGGCAACAAAATGCCCGAGTCGGCATCGTATGTATGTTAAGCCTGAAAACGAGCTCGTGCCACCTCGTTTGCCTTTGCAACAAGCAACAAAGCGCCCCCGACGCAGAGCAGAGCGATGATCACCCTCCAGTGCTCAGAAAATACTTGAGCATTTGACCCTAGCTCGTCTCTATTTCGGATAATCTCAAGCAATCCAGTGATCGGAGAGAGCATCCATCCCACTCTTGGTTGGCTTACAGTGCTCTCTACTCCAAGAGCTGTGATTGATCCAAAAATCGGTGCACCGAACACGAGCAATATAATGATCATCATCCAGGTCGCTCGAACTAGTTCGCTGCCTTTGTTTCTCTGGATCGATTGAGAAGCAAATGCTTGCACTCCTGCGAGGATGAAAATCCAAGCAATAAAGAAAGCAGATATTGCTGCGACGACTTCGATGCTCCAGTTCGCAAGAACTGGGAGCGTTTGAGGCCAAATGATCGCTTGCATTGGAACACTCAGAACCAACGCGTCACGCAGCGCAAATCGGACATGAGCAGAATCAAGGGCACGTTGTGAAAACCGAACCATCGGCCAAAGCACGCTGAATCCAACCGCAACGATTATCAACATTGTTCTCGCTGCTGGACGAGTGACTTCCGTGCTGATTGAAATCGCGGTCGCCATCGAGGAAAACATGAGCACAGTTGCGCCCATTAGATAGATCATCCACAAGAGTGTAAACACCCGAGGCTCGCCACGGCGATGCTCCCAGTCCGAACTATTCTTCGGAGCATTCCCAAATAGATCACGATCAGGATCGCTCGAAGGATGCATGTACAACCCTTGAGCATTATCCGCTGAATCATCTGAAAATGATGTGTCTCTCGATTCGTCCATCATTGCAACAGTACGCAAGCAGGAACCATGAATGGGTTGATCTTCACGCTCGGATTCTCAAGTTTATGTGCAATCCTCGTTAATCAGTCTCGCGTACAACAAAGATTTCAGCGCCGCTGATGTCAACCATGACGAATCCGCCATCGATGAGCCCGGTATCCTCGTGGAGTGCTTTGAGTCGTCCTAGCTTCTCGGATGTAGTTAACTCTCCAGGTCGTTCTCGTCCTGGACCGGCGCCCCAGACGACTTCAGCTTTTCGAGTTGTTCGGATTACGATCGTCCCGGATTGTTGTGCTGTACCCAGATCGAAGCCGTCGACTTGTTCAAGCAATTGTTCGTTGCCCATGATTTTGAGTAGTTTGAGTCCGTCCTCAAGATCGGTACCCATCCAGGTTTCCCCGGTTCTTGGTAGCTGCGCATCCGCATTCTCGAAGAAGTATTGATTGCTTTCGCCGATTGCGTAATCCAAAGGCAAAACAATCCGATTCCAGTCGATGATAAACTCTCGATTTCCAACCCGAACCACTGCAGCAGGTACGCGCCACTCTGCATCGACTTGAATCATTCCATCACTCGTCCACTCTACACTGGGCATCCCTTCAATCCAGTTCGATCGCATCAATGCGAGACCTGCTTCTTCGAGTGGAGCTCGTGAGAGAGCGTTCCCGCCTGCTACTGATCTGGATATGAGCTCTTGGACTCGATCCCGTTCGTTGACGGGCATCCAGATCTCTCCTTGAGCAGTTGTAGGCCAATTGATTTCAACCTGTGGATTTCCAGCAACGACGAAGTCCGCGGCTTTGCGATCTAGCTCACTGATCCCCCAAGAAGCTCCTGCAAAGACTCCGATTGCTCCAAGGAACAATGCGCCTCCCATGAACAACTTCAAGTTGCGTTCGCTGTGATCTGACTTACCTCGAGATGATTTTTTCTTCGTTGTTTTCTTGCGTGCCATTGTCTCTCACTCAATCAGTTAATGTGTTGAACTCGCGTGCTCTTTGAGAGCACATTGAACGAGATGATCGCAAAGTTTGCTCAGATCCATCTCGTTCTCAATGGCGGCCATCGGAAGTAACGAAGTCGGTGTAAACCCGGGCATCGTGTTCACCTCTAGTATTGCCCAATGGCCGTCGTCTGAAAGTAGAAAATCAACCCTCGCGAGATGCTGAACACCTAACGCGATACAGATTCTCAGTGCATGTGCACTCAATCCTCCAGCAACACCATCGGCAATATCCGGGTTCGTCGTGTACTGTGTATCCGAGCGTGTGTATTTCGCGTCATAGTCATAAACCCCTTCCGCTGGGGATATTTCGACAATCGGCAAAGTGAGCAGATTCCCAGATAGGTCTTCATATACTGAGACCGTTAGCTCTCTCCCGATGACTAATCGCTCGATCATATACACGCGTTTGGGGTTCTGAGCAAGCTCAGCACCAACCAGTTTAACTGCTTCAAAATATTCTGATTCGTTATCACAGATATGAAGTCCGACGCTTGAACCATCTGCAACTGGTTTAATCACTACTGGAAACTCAAGCGGACAAACCGACTCCTCTGGGCGCGATGTGTCGCAAGGATCGAAGATCACAGCAGCTGGAGTTGGAATAGACAATCGAGCAGCAATCATTTTCGTAGCAATCTTGTCCATTGCTAATCGTGAAGCTTGAGACCGACTCCCCACAAATGGGTGCTGGGTTTGCTCGAGAAGATGTTGTAGTGCACCTCCTTCTCCGAATCGGCCATGAAGCGCTGGAAATATCACATCGGTATCCCATGCTCGAACCTCATCGAGCGTAGGGCGATCAATGATTTTCAATGTTGCATCCAATCCAGCATCCAAGCATGCTTGATGAATTGCTGTTGCACTAGAAATGGATACTTCTCGTTCAGCGTCAGGTCCGCCGCCGAGGACTAATACTCGAGTCATATTGTGTCCTTAGTAGATTNATTGCTTAGTTCGTGATCACCCCAGATCACAAGCTCGCGTTCGAGTGGTACGCCGAAGACATCGAGCACTCGATGCTGGATCATTGAAATCAGGTCAATGACATCTTGAGCCTTTGCGTCTTTCGTAGTAGTGATAAAGTTGGCGTGTACTTGTGAAACTTGGGCTCCACGAACTGCGAGCCCTTTGCAACCCGCTCGATCAATGAGTTTTCCTGCACCGACTCGTGTGTTTGCGTCCCCGATTTCGTCGATTTGCATCGAAAGAACAGGATTCTTGAATACACATCCTGCTGATTTTTTGCCTAATGGTTGCGATTTAGATTTGTAACTCATGCACTTGTTGAGATTCGATTTAATCTCTCCGATATCTCCAGATTCGAGTTGCAACACGACCTCTGTGACGATCAGCTGATTCAGCAGTGACTGACGATACCCAAAGTCTATTTGTGATCGTTCGAAGACATGGACTCTCCCTGCACGATCGATTGCATTTACCGCGAGCACAAAGTCACTTATCGATCCGAACGCTCCACCTGCGTTCATGATGACCGCGCCACCCAAAGTTGCAGGAATTCCTGAGAGTGCTTCGAGTCCGCCGAGCCCGTCTCGGACACACCGACTGATCAAAGCAGGGAGCGCAACTCCTGCTCCTGCGCGAACAACACCTGCGGCAGTGTCGAGTTCCGTTTGCTTGAACCCTTGAGTTTGCAATGACACAACTAATCCAGAAACCCCAGAGTCGTTGACGAGCAGGTTTGCGCCTTCTCCTAGGACTTTGAACTCTTCATCTATTTCAAGACATTGGATAAGCTCATCGGAGCTGTTGGGCTTCGCGAGCTTCTCCGCTATGCCTCCAATATGAAACCATGTTGAAATCGGAGCATGCTGCTCGATCTCAAGGCTGTGCTGAGAATGATCAGTCGATGCGCTCAATCGCATCCTCCATCAAGGTATCCCTTACCGATTTGCCAAACAGGGCCTGCGCCCATCACAACGAGGAGATCCCCTGGACGGCAGAGGTTTTCGAGCTGCTCGATGATTGCTTCGAATGGGTATAGATGCATCGCTCGTACTTTACGAGCTCGGAGCTTGTCAACGAGATCCGCAGAGCTCACACGATGCTTTTCGATCTCTGAGTCACGCACAAAGTAAATGTGAGGCACAATCACAATATCCGCATGCTCAAAGCTCGTTGCAAACTCATCCAAGAAGAACCGAGTGCGAGAGTGTTGATGAGGTTGGAAGACACAGATTAATCGTCCGCCTACAGCAGATGGATTCTCACTCAAGGACAGCGCACGCAATGTTGCGTCAATCTCTGTTGGATGATGTCCGTAATCGTCATAGACCCGAACGCCGTCTCTTGTCCCAAGGAGCTGGAGCCTGCGATCGAGACCTGCAAATGCTTCGAACGATTGACTGAGAAGTGTTGCATCCGCTCCAACTGATCTTGCAAGCGCAAATGCGACAGCTGAGTTAAACGCGTTGTGCTCTCCAGGCATCGAGAGTCTCCAAATCGACTCCAAATCTTCTGGATCAGTCACACTTACTTGTCCAGATTCCGATTCGTACCCAATAACCCAGTCGGAAGCAGGATTAAACCCGATCGTCTCGACTGCACACTCTAATCCAGCCGTGATCTCTCTTCGATGTGCTCCATCATGAGCGATGATGAGTTTTCCGCCTTGCTCTTTGGGCGCGATGAGATTCGCAAACTCAGTGAATGCTTCGATTACCGCATCGAGTGAGCCGTAGATGTCGAGATGATCCGCTTCTATCTGAGCAATTGATGCGAGCGTTGGTCGGAGATGATGAAACGAACGGTTGAACTCACACGCTTCTGCAATAAGAACGCCCTGTCGTCCTTCCCAATCCCCTGTCGGAATCTTTCCATCGCCGACTCGGAATCCGACCGCCGAAGCGTTCTCTGAGAGAGCACCACAAGAAAGCTGAGCACATGTTGCTCCAACAATCACAGAAGGATTGATTTTCGCATCTGTCAATGCACATCCAAGCATCGCAGTCGTCGTGCTTTTGCCGTGCGTTCCAGCGATTGCAATTCCTGTGCGGCCACGCATACAAACACCGAGCGCTTCTGGATAACTCATTACGGTTAATCCGCGTTTGGTTGCTTCGATCATCATCGGATGATCAGGTTTAACCGCCGCGGATGCGATCACTACATCGATATCTTCTGGTAACTGCGTCGCTTCTTCATTGAATCCGACTTTGATCGTCGCATCTTGGAGTGCTTGGGTAACAGGTGACGGCGTCGAATCACAACCTTGGATATCGAGACCAGCTTCTGACATCAAACGAGCGAGCGCCGACATACCGCATCCACCGATACCGATCAAGAATGGACGATGTCCACCTAGCTCTATCGTGAGTCTTGAGTTCTCAGCCGCATTTGGGTTGGCATTGGACGAGATGTTCGGTTCATTGGGCGTTTTCACCATATCACTCTATCGTCATAACGCCCAAATAAACATCAAACTCTCCTATCGAAGAGTTTGCAGCAGTTGATCAGCCCACTGATGGCGGCGTCAGTGCGTCTGGTCCCAGTGTTTGGATCGTTGTAGTGCCTATTTTTCTTCTCTTGAGATATGAGTTGATCTCGTCGAGACCCACTGAATCGACTTGCTCGATAATCTCTTCGAGAGTGCGAGCACGACCAAGGTTGAGATAATCTGCTGCGATCCCACTCGCTCTCGCACTTGTTGATTCGCCAGAGAATATTAGTCGGCTCTTGAATCCTGTCTTCGCACGATTCAACTCCTCTGCAGTCACATTCCCTTCACCAATCCGCAGAATCTCACTCGTCAAGACATCAAGCGACTCCTGAGCTCTTTCGGGAGTTGTACCAACATAGTTACTGACGACGCCGCGATCTTTGTCTGCTCGATATGAAGAGCTGACTGTGTAACAGAGTCCGCGTTTCTCTCGAACTTCAGTGAATAATCTGCCTGACATTCCTCCAGAGAGTACCGCGATGACGAGTTTTTCAAGCATCGAATCTTCGTGACCTTCGCGAGGACCATCATGAACAACCATCACTTGCACTTGGTTTGAATCATCCTGAATATGTGCGTATCCACGTGCTGGTTGTCCTTGCTCTGCTGGCTGATTCATCTCACCAGTCCAATCAGAGGTGAGTGACTCAACTTGTTTAAATAGTTGATCAGAATCAATATCACCCGCTACTGAAAGCACTGAACCCTTTGGAACGGATTGGGTTCCCCACCACTTTTTGAGCGAATCATGTGTGAGAGAGCGAATGCCTTCAATTGTTCCGAATGTATTGCGATTGAACGGCGACGGAACATGTCGATCTCTTGCAGCAAGCGCAGTGCGCTGTTGCGGATCATCTGCGAGTGACTCCACTGCTTGTGCAGCGAGCTCGCTTGCAGGTACAAACGACTCTTCAGACATCAACGGTTGACGAATCATTTCAAACAACAAAGGCATCGCTTCAGAAACACGATAACCAATCGTTGACGCAGAGAGTTGAATGTATCGAATTGAGTTCGCAGTGTTGCGAAGTGTTCCAATATGATCGAACGCATCAGCTTGTTGTTTCGAATCCATCTGCTGACTGCCGCGCATCAACATCTCTGCGCAAACACTTGATGTACCTAAATTGTGGATATCTTCAAACACAGCGCCTGCAGGAATCAACAATCGAATTGCGGCGGACTGAACTCCACCCATTGGTTCGGAAACGATGACGAATCCGTTACTGCAAGTATGTGTTGAGATGTGGTTGAGTGTGCTTGTCATGATTGATTCCTCGAAAAAAGTATCCATTCACTTCGTGTTCGTGTCACGAAACAAAAGTGTTTGTTTGGGTGATTGTTCGCATTGATTCAGAAGAAAACCTTCAATTTTCTGAAAAGAACTCGAAACGAATGCGCACGAAACTGCTGCGATCATGCAGCGAACTGTCGCGAATTACACGCGATGTTGCAATGAACAGCGATCACCAATCAAAACTGCCTGATGATTTACCATCACTTCCTATTCGCTCTCAGTATTTTGAGTTCACTAAACCAAACATCGCGTGATACGCGACGTTGAATAATTACTCGCGCAGTATCGAACTCATCAATAACACAAACTCAACACACAATTGATTGAAGTGAATACACAAATCTCATCGCACTTTGGCGCGCAGTCGTTCAATGAACTCGTTGTTGAAATCATTACTCAATAACAATCAACTTGCACAACAACGAGTTGCGATTGCAGTTTGCGCGCAGTGTGTTGCGTGTTCATGTATCATATAAATCGATGAAAGATGCGCAATGTCGGCGCTCTTCTTCAAGAAATGCTATCGAACACACCGATGTGTTTTGTAGTTTGATTGACAATCGTTTGTAGTGAGTCGATATTCAACGTGAACAAATCGACTTCAATGTGAAGTAACACGGACCAACGAGGAGACTCGAAAATGGCTAAGAAAAAAGCAACACGAAAAAAAGTAGCTAAAAAAGCAACGAAGAAAAAAGCATCCAAGAAAAAAGCAACCAAGAAAAA